>Ga0207676_10000026_pt1 | contig 248593 bp, 222 predicted proteins | sample KBSSwiS72_FD_184307 | JGI IMG/M metagenome (GOLD analysis project Ga0207676, IMG submission 184307) | Switchgrass rhizosphere microbial communities from Kellogg Biological Station, Michigan, USA - KBS Switchgrass S7-2 (SPAdes) (version 2) | ecosystem: Host-associated > Plants > Roots >...
CGGCGCTTCGCTCGCTCTCCATCGTTTCGGACGGACAGGTCCGGCAGGTCCTCGCTGACCTGGCGGAGACGATCGACCGGACCAACGAATACGAGCGAGTCGTCGCCGAGCACGCCGCTTTGCTCGGCGTCCGGGAACAGATCCGGCTCAAGCGGTGCGGCTGATGAATGTCGCACAGCGCTTCGGCGCCAACCTCGCCTATCTCCGCAGCGAGGCCGGTCTGAGTCAGGAGGAGCTTGGCTTCCTGGCGGGCCTGCATCGAACCGAGATCAGCCTCCTGGAGCGTGGCACTCGGGTCCCGCGGATCGACACGCTGGTCAAGCTCGCCGGCGCTCTTGACATTGAGCCGGAGCGATTGCTCGACGGCATCGACTGGCGCCCCGCCTCTGCCGAGCCGGGGCGCTTTGGCGTGGACGCCAGGGCGCGGCGGGATGAGACCAAAGTCGCCGGGGCTCAAAGCCCAAGTCCACAATGAGCATCACACCCCGAAAGGAAGCTCAGAGCGAGCAACACGAACGACGAAACCTCAGTGCCGCTCGAAGCCCCTTCGACGCCTTCGGGTTAGCGCTTCCAAGGTCCCCGGAAGCACCAACCCCGACAGCCCGACACACTACGAACCCTCCGGTTCCGTGCCTGAGCCGCCAATCTCGATCGGGCCGACTGAAGGCGCGACGAGCGGGCATAGCGAGTCCTTCCCTGGGCGTCCGGCGACCGATTTTGGCACGGCTTCGCCGTGCGGCGGCCGCCTGTATGGACGCCCAGGGAAGTGCGACCGAAGGTCGTCGTTCAGCCGAAGGTCATCGAGTCGGAGTTGGCCTGTGGCTTCTACCGATGCAAAAGCCGAGCGGGCTGGACAACAAGGGCATGAAGCGGAACGCCTCGCCAGCCTTTTTCACCGAGCGCAGTCTCGCCGCTTACCTTGCCGTTTCGGACCGCACGATCCGCAACTGGATCAGGCGCGGCGAACTGCCCAGCTACAAGCTCGGAGCGGCCCGTCGCATAGATCCGGAGGACGTTCAGGCTTTCCTCAACGCTCGTCGGGAGGAAGCGGCGTGAGGCGGCGCGACTCCCCGGTCAAACGCCGCAACCCCTCCGGCGAGATCGTGTGGGTTGCTCGTTACACCGGGCGCGACGGCAAGCGTAGAGTCGCCAAGCCGGCCTGGAACCGAGGCAAAGGGACGTTCAGGCGTAAGCACGAAGCCCAACAGGCGATCAACGAGGCCTATGGCCTCTCCGACCGCCCCGACACGTTGGGCGAGTACGCCGCAACCTGGACCGAGCGTCATCCGCGCTCAGAGCGGACCAACGCCACCAACGACCACAGGATCAGCCGAGTCCTCGACGTGGAGATCGAGGGCGTCCTGTTCCGAGACTGGCCTTTGCGTGAGCTGCGCCGCCGTCATACCCTCGCCCTGGTCGATCACATGCTCCGCGTCGAAGGCCGAGCGACCACCGGAGCGGTCGGCATCCTGCGTGCCCTTTCGGCGATGGCCGAGGACGCGATCACCGACGAAGTCTGCGACCTCAACCCCTTCAAGGGCGTTCGCATTCGTGCCAACGATCCCAGGGCGAAGAAAAAGCCCCGCCCGATCCGAGTCTTCAGCTTCGAGGAGATGCACCGCTTCGCCAAAGCGGCCAGTCGCTACGAGGCGATGGTCCGCGTCTTCACCGACTGCGGCCTGAGACTGGGGGAGGTGCTTCCCCTGCGCCGCGAAGACTTCGATGGCGAGACGCTCCAAGTTCGCCGCACCGCCCACGAGGGCCGGATCCTCGAGGGAACGAAGACCGACCACGGAGAGCCCGACGCCGGCCGCGTCGTCCCCGTCCCCGCAACCCTCGCCTGGATGCTCGAAGCCCAGATCAACCTCAACGGCCCCGGCTGCCAGCTCCTCTTCACAACCCCCCGCGGCCGGCTCTGGCGCGAGCGCACCTTCTACCGCGACCTCTGGAAGCCGGCCCAGGAAGCATCCGGCCTAGACATCCGCCCCCACGAGTGCCGCCATAGCTACGTTACGCACCTTCGCGTCGCCGGCATCAACGACGCTGATTTGGCCGAGATCGCTGGCCACCGCGTTGAGACGATGCTGGCACGGTATATCCACGCGACCGGTCAAAGCTTCCGCGCTGTGAGGGGAGCTGTTGGATAGACGCTCGAGAGCGAGGCCAGATAAGAGGCCCGGTTCTGCACGTTTCCTGTGTTGCAGATGGTCTCGGAGGATCATCACGGTGCAGATGTGGCTACGGAGGAATACAGGCGTGCCATGTTTTGTACGACCATCACGGCGGCCTCATGTTCTTGAAGCCCCCAAATATCTGCGAGGCCTTTCACCACGCGAGGGATGTCCGTCGGTCTGCTTTCTCTTGAGCCCACGCGGCTATAAGGACCGTCAGTCTCGGTAAGAACACGGTCTCTTGGTAGAAGCTGGATCAGGCGCTGGCCACTTTTGCTTCGAATCATCGAGGGGTTAATCGAGAAATACAGACCAGCTGCCAGGGCTCGTTCGGCAATTGAAAGCAAGCCGGTGTACCAGTGCAGGATCCCAGTGGCAGATACCGCTTCAATCCTCTCTACCACCTCCTTCTCCGCGCCCCTTGAGTGGACCGTCAGCACCTTCTCTTTGATGCGGGGCTCTGCGAGAACGCGCTCAAACAGTTGGATCTGCCGTCCTTTGGTGGTCCTTCCTTGTCGTGAGCCGTCAATTCCAATCTCGCCGATGTAGTCGGTTTGGCCCAGCGAGGAAAAGAAGCGCTCCACCTCGCCACCGGTCAATCGAGCTGCTCTCAGAGGATGGAGACCGAGGGCTGAGCGGAGGAAGGAATCGTCCCCAAAGTGCGCATTCTGTCGCCGGAAGCTAGACGGCGAATCAGTGACTGCGACGACGACGATCTTGTGTTGCCGCGCCTCGCGGAGAACCGACTCTGGGTCGGCGTATCGGTCCAGGTGACAGTGCGAGTCAACGAAGAGGGTATTGGTCACTCAGTTGGCCGCGATCATTGCTTGCACCTCGTCAGAACCTCGGTCCTTGATCCAAGATCGGAGCTCGGCAAGGCCGCGCCGGTGTACCTCGCGGAACGCCTCGGCTTGACCCCAAGGGACCGTCCCGTTTCGGACGATGGCGAGCGGTCCTGGGCTGGATCGGAGGCTGGAGAGGACGGCGAGAGCATCGGCGGCACGATCCCGGCTCGGGTCGAGGAAGCCTTCGTCGTGGAGGGGGTCGAAGGCGTAGTCATTGGGGTCATCAAGGCCTACCTCGTGCATGCCGGCCCGCCTGATTATGCACGGGAGGCATGACCCGCAGTTACCCCCCGACACCTTGATCCATCGGAGTGCCTCGGGATGGGCACAGGAGAGGGTGGTCGGCGCGAGGCGGCTCAGAACAGCGGGGTCGACGCTCAATAGAACCTCCCCCTTCGTCGCGTGAACGAACGGGTTCTCAATCGGGTTATCGATCCCGAGGGTCCGCAAGGCGGCCAGTAGCCGATCGAGGAACCACGGATGGGTGGTCCGAGTGCTGCTTGATCCGGTCCGCGAGCCGCGCAGGGGCACGTTGATTCCTATGAAACCGTTCTCTGGGACATAGAGCGGAATCGTGGGGCCAATGGCATGGGCCAAGGAGATACCGGCGGCGATGAAAAGGAGCGACCGGGCGCGGGTCGTGTTCTCGTTGTCATTCTCCAACGGCCTTGCCTGCCCCGAGGCGGTGGAAGCCGGACCGAGACGGAGTTGATGAAGACGCAGCCGCTCGGCGCCGAATTGATCCGCGAGCGCAGCTGCCAGTACGGCTTGTCGCCGCGAGGCCAAGCCGGCCTCATAGTGGCCGAGCAGAAGTACAGACCGGCCTTCGTCGAGGAGGCCCAGAGCGCCGCAGAGGGAGTCGAGGCCCCCTGAGAACAAGCAGACAGCGTCGAAGTCTTCAAAGGTCTGCTGAGCAGGCATCTCCGCAACGGCGCGGAGCCTGCCTCTCCCTAGGCGGATCCGAAGTGCCCAGTGATCGCCGCTCAGGAACCGTAGCGCCGCTAGCAGATTCTCATTCGCCGCATTCCAGACGTCGGGCTCGGAGAACCCGAGTTCAAGGGTGATCGTCCGGGTCCAATGGTCATCAGCGCGACTGCGACTCACGATCCGATCGGCGCAATAGACCGAGCCGGCGAAACGCAGCAACTCCTCGGCGATCGGTGGCAAGCGCGGCCCCTCGAAGAAGGTGCCGCCAAAGGAGACGGTGCGTTCGTCAGGGCCGCCGAACCAGTCGAGTAGTCGCGTCGCCGATGGACCTGCCCCTTCGCGACCATCCGTGCGAGCTCTCACCCGAATCACGCGCGCTCCTCTAAGTACTGGAAGATCTCTTTGAACAGCGCCTCAATTTGAGCGTCCGCCGCGTCGGAGGTCCAACTGCTCGCTTTGATCGAATCGTCGGCGAAGCGGGCGGCGACGATGGCCTCTACGGTTTCGCGAACCTCCCGATCCCGGGCAGCGGATTTGTCGATGTCTTCGAGGCGTTCAAAACGTTCAACGAAGACCGGGAGCAGTAGGCGGTAGACATAGGCAGCAACAAAAGCTTGGAGCATCTCGTCCAGTCCGGCCTCGTCAGGAAGCGCCTCAGCGAGATCTTCATAGGTCCCAGCTTCAGCAAGTACCTCCAGCACGTCGCAAGCCGCTTCGCGAGCTGCGACTTCGACCCGATCCTCGCCCGATCCACCGACGAGGTCGACAAGCGCACCGACAACCTCCGCTGCAGGGCGGCCTACGAGCTCCCCAAGCCCGCGTCCCTGCAGTGCGGCATCCAATCCTTCCGTGGAGGCGGCAGAGAAAAAGCTCGCCAGGCGTCGGGCTCCGCGGCGAGCGGCCTGTGAGTTGGAGGTCGCGCCGCTGGCTCCGCCCGAGGCGGTGACCAGGAGCCCTAAGGCACGTTCGGCACGCTCGCGCCCCCCGTGCTTCGAAAAGGAGGTTGCTGCGTATTTCGCAGGGGTCCAAGCACCCCCCGATCCGCCGCCATAGTCCGAGGAGGTGCCCATTTCTAGGCGCGCCCCCTGTTACGCCGAGTGGGCTTGGGGAAGATGTCGGCGAAACGCTGATCGTCTCCGAAGATCACTTTGTATTGGGCCTCCGTCGGGATGGGTACCGATGGGATCGAACGAATCGCGTCGACCAGGGGCCCCACCAACTCATCGTGCTCCTTGGCAATCTCTCCCAGCGTCCGCAGACTGTCGGCGGTTGGGTTGCGAACCGTACGTTCTAGGGCTGCGGCGAAGAGCGACTCGCGATCCGTCGCGTCGAGCTCCAGCACCTTCGTCTTCGCTTCAGAGCGCAACGAGTCGCTGTCGCCGAGGAGCGGAGGAATCAGCTCTTGGAGGCTTCCCGATAGGCGAGATGCCGGAGCGGCAGCCGAAAGCTTGTCCCTCGAATAGGAGAAGTAGCTGCTGAGGGTGATGCCGGACAAAGAAGGCTGTAGCCGGAGCCAATCGGCCAGCCGGGTCTCATCGGCCCAGTCCGCCGCGTCCTCTTCGGGATTCTCAACCTTTAGGCCGGCAGCCAACTTCTCGGCGACCTCCAATTGAGGCGCAACGCCATCTCCCTCCAACTGCCACTCGAAGAGCTGCTTGAAGTCCTTGAGGTGGCGTTCCTCGAGGATCATCAGCTTCGCAAGCACATCAGGCTGCAGGGTGATGTCGCGCTTGCGCGCCGTCTCCAGACGCAGCAACAAGGTATTTAGAAAGCGCTTGATCTCGCGCGGGTTTCCCCGTAGACCCTGCGCCAACTGCGGAGCGATGCGCCTCGCTAGCTCAAAGTGAATCTCAAGGTCAGCGGGAATCGCTCCGAGCGCGTCCTCAGCGATGCCATGGTTGAGGGCCACTGCGAGCTGGTTCTGCGCTCGGTTTTGGACGGCGAGAGTACGGACCCTCTCGAAGTCCTCGGTGTCGAGATCGAGCTGGGCGAACAGCAGATTCACGAAGGTCTCGACCTCCGGCACGGAAAGCGATGGAATCGTCACCGTGAACTGCCACATCTTCTCTAGGTAATCGATGCCGATTCCTTCGCCGCGGGTTGCCTGCTGCGGGTAGTGAAATTGGATCGCGCCGCGCACGGCACGCGGATCGGCGGCGATCACATAACCCGTCTTGGGGACGTGGAGAAAAAGGCGGACTGCCTCCAAGGTCTCAATCACCGTCCGCGGCAGGCAGCGGTCGAGATCGTCGATGAACACGACGAGCGCGCTCACCTCCTCGCCGAGTTCGTTCATCAACGTCTCGAACTCTTTGCGGAAGTCGCCCGTCGAGGTTGGCGCCTCAAGCTCCTCTTGTGGATCTGGCGCCACTACCGCATCGGCTGCCGCCCCTGCGGCGGTCGATATCGCTGGATCGGCACCCAACGCCATAGCTCCCGCCATCGCTCCGGAGCGCATTAGGCCGATTTTGGTAGCCAGGGCGCGCACCGTGTTAAGGGCGCCCGACACCCGCTCGCGCATCCCAGTCGTCTCGTCGATCCTGTTTTCGAGAGCGTCGAGAATGGTCGACATCAAGGCGAATTTGACGTCGTTGTAGTCCTCAAAGCGCCACGGACTAAAACTGGCGCAAACGAAACCGCTGTCACCGGCGAGGCCCGCCCGCGCCATACGCATCAGACTCGTCTTACCCGAGCCCCAGTCGCCGGAGAGACCGATAGTTACCGGCCTGATCCGGTCGTTCTTCAGGATAAGTTCGAGCTGGTCGGCCAAGAACTCGAACCCGCAAAGGTCGACATCCGTCTCATTGTCGGACCACATACTTTCTCCTCTGCCGCCTAACCGCTGCGAGTATCCAATCACACGCTGATAACTCAAAGACTGTCGGGTATCTAAGGGGGCCAGAACGAGCAGCGCTCGCCTCTCCCGTGCATGGAGAGCCCCTCTAAAACGAATCACGGCTTTGCTAATGGAGCCTAAGCGCAGGCTCTTGGGCTCTGAGCACCGCCTCTGCTGCTAATCGTCCTTCGTGAATCAGTTCTTTGACAGGCAGCCAAGCTGCCGCAGGCGTCGGGGAACTGTCGATCTCCGCCTCGGTGGGGCAGCAGTTCAATGCCCTTCGGCCGTACTCGCTGATCTCAGCATTTGAGGAGAGCAGGGTCCAGCCGGCCGCTGCGTCGCTGCCAAGATGCGCGAGAAGCTCAGTCAGTGATTCCTTATTCTGTTCGGCGACCCAGGCCATACCGACGGGAAACAAAGCAGCGAACGCAAGAACGCGCAGGGCAAGAGTGCCTGCCTGGACGGGGGAGTCATCGCGGAATAGGGGGGCATCGGTGGAATGCAACTCTGCCGCGCTTGCAGGTCCGAAGTGTCGACTGGTTAGGCGCGCTGCTGCCCGGTTCGCATCTTCCTCAAACGGCAGAAGGTTGTACAGGACTGCACTGCATCTCCAGGACGGAGGCTTCTGAAGTTCAAACTCTCTTGCTAGGGCATAGCGGGTTGCGCCCATTCGGCGGTACAGGGGAGCGCTTCTCTCGTACTGCTTTGCATGCTCAAGCTCATGCCTAAGACGACCGAGAGCTACACGCGGAGAACTAAAATCCCGCACCGCAATTCTGTGGGAATGCTGTCGGTCCGCTGAGTTCGCATCATTAACTTGATTTGCCCGTAAGGGCCATTCTCGATCCGCCCCAACTTCCCTTCCGGGTTCAATGTGGATGGCAGATGGCCCGTCGCCAGCATCTCCCTCTATGACATATAGCGTCGCCTCAGCATTCGGCTCAAAACCTGCGTCGTCGCACGCGAGAAGCCAGAGGTCGTTGAGCTCGCCCGGGCCGACCGTCATTGGCCAGCCTTCCAGCCGGGACCGTAGTTGGGACCTTCTGATTCTGGCTTATGAATAGGTGGATCAACTTGAACTGACACCGGGACCGGGAAATCCGCCCCCACAAAGATTGCCTCGCCAGGGGTCAAGCCCGGAAGGACGCGGGTTGCGGCTCGATCGAGCTCACTCGAGGCATCTTCCACATATTTTGCGGTCCCTTGCATCTCCGAGGCGATGAACTAAGAATAAGCCCGCCTGACTAAGCACTCCTGCTGGCAGGTCGCTCGGCCGCTGAGTGGCCATGCACACGGTCAACCCATACTTACGACCCTCCTTGGCGATCGCGTCAAAATGTTCGAGGCGGGTGGTAACTACCTCGTCGCCAACCGTTTTTCCCGAAGAACTGCTGGGGCTCGTCCACTGCCACCCTAGCGGTGCTGCTCGAAAACTCCCAGCACGGGTTTTGCTAAGGAGGTGCCGGCTAATCGAATATCGTTTAGCTTCTGGCCCGGCGCAAGGTCGCGCTTAAAGTCGAGCGCCTCACTCTCGCTCAGCGTCCCGATGGCAAGTTCGATGTCCTTCCGAGTCCGAGGAATCCACATTGCTACGCCTTCCCGGCCTCTCTCTCAGCGACTAGAAGGTATTTCGCAATGTTGCTCAGCATCAGTTCAGCTCGTTTTCCCACTAGGTCATAGGGCACAATCTCGACACGATGCAGTGACCTATTCAGCTCTCGTAGAACGCGGGAGCGGTGCTCAGGGAGGGATAGGGCCGATCCGATCACGATGATCAATCGGGGGTCGCGAGACTGGCCAAGGCCGAAATTCCTTTCAGTTGCTCTGTCGTCGACCGTAAGCGTATCCCGATAAACGTGCACTTGGGCGAGCGCGTTTGCCAAGGCGCGACTCAACTCGTACTTGTTGGCTGAAGGGGGTTTGTCCTCCTCCGCATCGGGGGCCATGATGATGGGGTCCTGAGGGCTCTTTAACTCAAGTAGGTCGTGGAACCCGTCGACTCGTTCAAGGATGAAATCGGCTGAGCCGCGCGGGATCGGAAATCGTGGTCTCGCCTTCGCGTACTGAAGCCCCAGTAACCAAAGATTCTCCTCTAGGAACCGCTGTAGGTGCGTCTCGCTGGATTGGGGAGACTTGCGAAGCGCTTCATATCTCTGGAGCGCGTTCTTCACATCGGCGATCGTCTGCCCAACCCGCTCTACCATCATTTCACTCGTGAGATAGCGACCATCGGGATCCTCAGTTATCGCCCGAAGTAGAGCAAGCCGTTGATCCCGGTCAGCGTCGGGACCAAACAGAGCGCCAATGGTCGTGACGATCTCTGGGTCAAGGTCATCGGATAAACCAGCCAGTGCTTGCAGCACATCTCCTACGTCGGCGTTCCCGTCTCCGCCGGCAATGCCCCGTAACTCAGCAAGTCGGTCGGGGTCGTCACTCGCCCAATCAGCGATTCCTTCTAGGTCGATACCGCTTTCGGCCACAGTGGCACCCACTGCTGCTCGCTTGACCACCTCAGGGCTTAGTGAGCCAATCGTCGTAATTCCCTCCCCCAACTTCGCTGCCAAGTAGGCGAGAAAAGGGTTGGCCTCAGCCTCTCTATAACTAGGAAGATGCAAGACGCATACTCGATGTTTGGGCGTGTCGCGGAAGCCCTCCTCGGCGTCGGGATCCTCCGTCAGTAGTAGCGCTGGCTTCTTCTCTTCTGGACAGGTTTGACGCACGAAGCGGGCGAGCGCCTGGCCATGTCGAAACTGGGCCCGGCCGTCGGGAAAGTGATCCTCCCAGGCGAAGTCGTAATAGACATCGATGCCGCCGAGCCTTTCTGGGGCGCCCGGCCGGTGCGACAATTCCCTGCTCCATTCAAGATCAAGGCCCACATCGCCCCCCGTCTTAGGGCCGCGTCACCTGTCGGCTAAAGTGATCAAACCTAAACTAGACTCGACCGTACCAGAGAGAGTTTGGGCGCGTCATGACTTCGTCCACTAGAACTTCTGCGAGGGGCGCTCCGATCACATTTCGGCCGCAGGTCAGATCGCCAAGCGATCGCTACTCGTCCTTTCAATCGGGACGACGTTCGCTCTCTATTTTGATCGAAAGTGATCAGAGTGACCGGACCCATCAGCCGATCTTTTCTGCCAGCTCGATGATGATCCCCTCGGGGCCGCGGACGTAGCAGAGCCGGTAGCTGTTCTCGTAGCGCACCAGCTCGCCGACGAGCTCGGTGCCGCGGGCTTGGAGGCTGGCGACTACGGCGTCGATGTCCTCGACGAGGAAGGAGAGGTGGCGGAGGCCTGGGGTGTTCGAGGGCGCGTGCGGGTCGCCGCCGTGGGTCGGCGGCGAGTGGAACTTCACCAGCTCGATTTCTCCATGGCCGTCCGGGGTCCGCAGCATGGCGAGCTCCGCCTTGGTTCCATCGAGCGCGATGATGCGGTCCACCCACTCGCCCTCGACCTGGGCCTTGTCTCCCGGCTCCAGACCCAGCTCGATGAAGAACTCGATTGCGGCCTCCAGGTCGTTGACCACGATGCCGACGTGTTCCAGCTTTTTGATCCCCATGTGCTCGATGGTCGCATTTCGGTCGCATCGCCCGCCGCGATCCCGCTCCGCGATGACGGCATCCGGCCTTTCAAGGTCGCTGCAGGTGATGCGCCGGCCGTAGGGCTATTGTCTGCGCGGATGAGCGCCTATTACCGCCGGATTCTCGATCACGCTCTTGGAGCGCTGTTGCGCGTTCAGTTCACGACGCAGGGCAGCGAGGTCATCGACTACGCGGTGGTTCTGCTGCTCGATACCGAGAAGGGAACGGAGACGATTCGCGTCTACGACGGCACCCATGGGCATAACGAGATGCACCGATATACCCGTAGCGGAGGCAAGCAGCCGGGAACTGTCTTCCATGGCGGTACCCTTGGAGAAGGAATGCGTGCTGCGATCTCCGAGGTCGAGCGCGGGTACCGCGAGATGATCGAAGGATGGGAAAGGCAATGACCGCCGACAGCAATCGCTCTCCCGCCGCCAAGGTGATGGACGAAGCAATCGATCTCGCGGTCGAGGGCCGCTCGCCTTATCCGGAGCGTGCTGCGTTCATCGACGCCGACACGCCCTCAGCGGGCCATGACATCGAGCGCGCCGCCGACGAAGGTCTCGCGGTCGTCCTCGTCTCGGCCGACGGCAGCACCCGGGTCCTCAAGCCGGAACTGACGACGCATTAATCGCCGGCCTGCGCCTGCGGGTCTCATTCCGGTCGCATCGCCGTCGCGATCCCGCTCCCCGCGCGGACGGCGTCCGTCCTTTCAATCTGATGGTGATTGGCTCTTTAGAGCGGTCCGGGCTGGAGGCAGACTGACCAGAATTGCTGTGGATCGATTCGAAGCTGATGGAAGCAGCTCTCTAAGGGCCGCGCGATCGATGGAGGCGCCGGCGTCCATAAATCGCGATGCCAGCGAGAACTCCAACTCCCCAGAGAATTGAGGCCCAGATACCGAGCGTGCCTCCTAGGAGGGGCTAGCGAAACCCGCTAGCCCAGTCGTAGTACGGGATCGGGAAGTCGGGTGCATCGGCGATACCTCGCTTTCGGGGTGGTTCTACCCCAAGGCGGGTGAGCTAGGGAAAGACAGGCTCGCGGATCAGGCGGTCTCTTGAGGGCAAACTTTGTGATTCCAGTCCCACCAAACGACGTGGAAGACCCGCTCCGTTCGGAATCCCCAAAGGCGCTTTTTGCCTGAGAGGCGGAAGCGGAAAAGCGGGGCATCTCCGAAGGTGTCGGCAAGCTGCCGACGACTGAGGTCGTTCTGCGCGTCGGCGTCTATCGATTCCACGGGTTGGTAATGATGTTTGGGTTTCCGTTTGTTGGCAGGACCAACCTGCATGGCTTCGATCTCCGCCCACGACAAGCACGCCATCTGGCAGATGAAGTCGAGGATTTCGGCTGCGTCGCTTTGGTCCGGTGTAAAAGCCCAAGAGTGCTGCGAACTCCGGTCTGCGTGCTCGAAGCAGAAGTGGGGCCTTTTCTGCCGGTCTTGAGACTGGGGAAGCCGCGCCTTCGGCGCGCTCGCAACGCCAGCGGGAGCGTGTGCCTTAGCTTGCTTCTTACCGCTCGTCTTTCGGCCGCCGCGACGGCCCTTGTTGCCCACGGACCGACTACGCCGGAATTGCCTCCCAGTCGATCTCCCCTATGGGCACTGCGTCGTCATCCGCCGCAACGGCGAGATAGAAGGCGCTCATGGACTCTAGGGTGATTTGGGCCGACGACGGCTCGGTTGGCTCAAGTCCCCTTCGAGCTTCGCGCCAAGGCCGCTCGCTGTGGGTTAGCTGGCTCAACTGCTGGCCCGACAAGGCGCCATACGAGCTCAAGACGCCATCTATGGTCCGCTTCTCTGCTTGAGTCAGGCGCTCGCTATCGCCTTTGCGCCATTTTTCAACGCTGAACTGACCACGGTGCTGGTTGTAGAGGGTGGGCACAACCGGGCCGTTGGCCCAAGCCTCGATCCGATCTTTGAACAGCGCCTTTTCCGCCCACACCAAGTGCCACGCCTGGCTGTAGTAGGCGAGCTTCTGAAGCTTCCAGGTCGAAATAGACCCTTGGTGCTCAAGGATGTATTTCGCTACGTCATGGGCGGAAGCCATCAGGACCCCCGGAGGCGCGCACGGTCACAGGCCACCACAGAGTAGCGCGCGAAGCGGATCAACTTAGCTTCCAAGCAGCGTTGTACGGCGTCGTTCATGGGCCTCCTCAGGCTGGGTAATACCCGGAGCGTACCCGAGAGAACCGATAAGGGCAAGTTTGGGTATTCGACGTTCACGCAGCAAGGGGTTTCCGCTTTCTAGAGCGGTTTCCGTCCGATCCAAGCCGTAGAGTTGGTCGGGCAAAAGTCAAGAAGAAGGCCCCCGCGACGGTGGAACGTCCGAGGGCCAGGCCACACGAGAGGTCCCTCGCGTGACGTCATCCAACGTAGCAGGGAGCGCGGCATCGGCCACGCTCAAACAACTCCTCGATTCGCCCGAGATCGGGCGGCTGATCGAGGATCTCGAAGCCACGCGCTGGACGGGCCGACCGGGCTACCCGATTCGAGCGATGGTCGGGCTGTGCCTCGTCAAGAGCCTCTACGCGCTGCCGACTTGGACGAAGACCGTCGCCTTGGTCGCCGAGCATTGGAAGCTCCAGCGCGTCCTTGGCTGCGAGGGCAACCCGCCATCCGTCTTCTCGGCGTACCGCTTCGCCGAAAAGTTGCGCCGCCACGGCCCGATGGTCGAGCGCTGCATCGACGGAGTTGTCGAAGGGCTGCGGTCGAAGCTGCCGAGCTACGGTCGCGACCTCGCCATCGACGCCAGCGACATGCCGGCGTACGCGAACGGCCAGCGCTACCTCTCGAAGGGCGGCAAGGAACGGGAGCGCTATTCCGACACTGACGCTTCCTGGGGCCACCGCTCCGCTGTCTCCACCCGGAAGGGTGGCGGCTTCTACGGCTACCGGCTCCATGCGGCGGTCTGCACGAAGACCGACCTGCCGGTCGCGTGGCGAGTGGAGACGGCGAGGGACCACGAAACCTTGTCTGTCACTCCCCTGCTCGACACGGCGCGACGGCGTGGGGCGATGGCGGACACGGCGGCGCTCGACAAGGGCTACGACAACAACCGCGTCTACGCCGAGTGCGCCGCACGCGACTGCCTGCCGCTGATCCCGTTGCGGAAGACCACGGCTGTGAAGAACGGAGAGCATCTGCCGCCGACCTGCTCGCACGGAGTCTGGAAGTTCGCCGGCTCCGACCGCAAGCGGGGCGCTGCGAAGTGGCGCTGCCCCACCGGGAAATGCGTCCCGGCTTCGATTTGGGCGGAAGGCGTCTCGACTGCACCCGCTGATCCCCCGCGAGTCGAAGCGCTGGAAGGCCGCCTACCGCAAGCGCGCTGCCGTGGAGCGGGAGTTCGGACGGCTCAAGACCGAATGGGGCCTCGGCCCTCTCCGGGTTCGCGGGCTTGAGCGCGTCCGCCTCCATGCCGACCTGACCGTGCTGACCAAGCTGGCGTGCGCCCTCTCTCGGGTGAGGGCGCACCCGCCGCCGCTCAGAGCGTGAAGCCTCCGGGGCTCGTCTCTGCTGGCCTCCAGGCGATCCCGTCGAGGAGGTCGCGGGGGGAGACATCGAGTGCTCCGGCCAGCTTCACCAACGTGTCGATTCGAGGGCACCGTGCCCCGCGCTCCAAGATGCTGACCTCGGTTCGGTGCAGCCCTGCGCGGAAGCCAACCTCTTCCTGGGAGATGCCCGAGCGCTTGCGGGCGCGGTAGAAGTTCTCCCCGAAGCGCCTCGCCACCTCAGACACGGCTGAGGCTGTCGAAGTGGACGGCCGCCCGGGTCGGCACCACGTAGATGCCGTTCATCCGCAGCAGCCCTGCCGCGCCGAGGTCGCGCACAGCGCGCGCCAGGGCGTCGCCTTCGGTGAACTCGTCTGGGTCCTCGCAGACCTCGGCGGCTAACTCCGGGAACGTCAGGTGAGCCGGGTGGAGAGCCAGGACGCGGGTGAGGACTACCCGCTGGCAGCGGGCGTCTTCGTGCGTAGGTGACTGCCCGCCCTCGTTAGGGTCGTGGTGCATGGGAGCTGATACCTCCTGTGCCACGGCCCCGGGCAGTTAGCGCTGCGCCGGGGCCAATTTGTCTGGACCCGACGCAGCTAAACCGGCTCAGCGATCAACGGCAAGCGTTTCGCTAGTCGTTTCGCGAGAGCCTCCTAGGAAGCCCGCGATGACGACCAGCGCCGAGACGGCGACATAGAACCCAAACCGGAGGAGGGCTTGGCGAAAAAGTCTGCGCATGTGGGCACTGTCTCACGGTCACCAGCCGATTGCGCGTTCGCTTCCAACCGATAGCTTTGTGCCGTCCAATCGGTAGCGTCAATGGCGTCCCTTTAGTAGTCCGGCGCCTCTCGAGTCTGAAGTCTGCGTGCTCGTTACCGGCTTATTTCCAGCAACTTTTCCTGCAGACACAAGACAACTTGCGTCACCGGGAGCTAGACGCAAATTTTCCCGGATATATTTGCGTCTGTGGATACCGTCACGCTCGGGCAAAGTCCCATCGGCAGCTTGATCCCCATCGTAGGGCCAGATCCTGCAACTCACGAGATGGTTGAGGGCCAGGCCTTCCTGCCCGATCCGCTCCCGCGAGAGTTGGTGCTTTCTACCGAGACCTGGAACGTCGTCAACTCTGCGACGGCAGCGCTTGCCCGGCTTGATGGGGCGGCGAGGCTGATTCCCGAGCCCTCGCTCCTGCGCCGGCCCACCCTGCGTCGCGAGGCGCAGAGCACGAGCGCACTGGAGGGGACCTATGCCCCGTTTGCCGATGTTCTGGCGGCGGAGGGGGATGATTGGCAACAGCTTTCGGCTGCGGTCATCGAGATCCTCAATTTCGAGCACATGGCTGAGCTTGCCTTTTCCTGGCCAGAGGATCGCGCTCTGACCATTGGCATGCTGGGGGACTTGCAGAAGACGCTCGTCCGTGGCACGGCCGGCGAGCTGTCCGATGCTGGGCAGCTTCGTGACCGTATTGTCGTCATTGGCGCACGCGGTGCTGGGTTTGATGAGGCCCGGTTCGTACCGCCCCCGCCAGGTGACCAGTTGCGCTCCGGCGTCGAGGAGTTGCTGGGATGGATCGCCTCACCGCCGGATTTTCCGACGGTCGTTCTCGCTGCGCTCACCCACTACCAGTTCGAGTCGCTCCATCCGTACTCCGACGGAAACGGACGGCTCGGCCGCCTGTTGGTGATCGTTCAGCTCTTGCGCGGGGCCGTTATCCGCGAGCCGCTTCTCGTCGTCTCTCCATGGTTCGAGAAACGCCGGGATCGATACCAGGATGAGCTGATGCGTCTCAGCTGCAGCGGCGACTGGGACCGTTGGGTCAGTTTCTTTGCCGAGGGCGTCGCGGCATCGGCGTCCGACTCGCAGCAGAAGGTTGAGAACCTGGTCGCGTTGCAAGAGCAACTTCGACGTCGAGTCCAGAAAGCGAACAAGCGCGGTTCCGCCGAGCGACTGGCCGCCGATCTTGTCGGTCGCCCCTACGTCGACCGGCCTTGGGTAGCCAAGCGCCTCGGTCTTTCAGGTCAGGGTGCTCAAAATGCGATCAACACCCTCTTGGCGCTGGGCATTCTCGAACCCGCCCAGGCCCGTCTCGCACGAAATGCCCGCCTCTATGTAGCTCCAGAGGTCGTGGAAGTCATCTCTTCCTGAGCTCCCCTGGGATTGGGGGTCTCATTCCGGTCACATCAGCCCCGCAAACCCGCTCCCCATGCGGCGACTCTCAGCTTTCCAAGCCGCAGGTCGCGGGTTCGGTGCGGATGTCGCTGCGGGCGGCTGGTCGAGGTTCGGGGTGGCCGGCTCTCCGCTGTAAGGTGACTCCGTGAGCGAGGGGGGATTGCAGCGGCGTCGCAGCGGCTCGCGCTCCTCCGCTGCGGGCCGGCCGCGTCGAGCGTCGGTGCGGGCCTTTACTACCGAGGAGGCGCGATCGGTGGTTGCAGCCCGGCTCCGCGAGCGTCTGCCTGAGGTCCGGGCGGCGATTGCGACTCGGGTCTACGCAATCTCCGATCCCAGCGACGTCGCCGACCCGGCTTATCTCCAAGGTCTCAACGCCGCTCTCGCCGCCGCAATCGATTATCGGCTCGCCGTGCTCGAGGCCGGTGAGCGCCACGCCCCGGCTGTTCCGCTGGTCTTGCTCGCACAGGCTCGTCTGGAGGCGCGCGACGGTGTTTCCCTCGACACCGTCCTGCGTCGCTACTTCGCTGGCAATGCCGTCTTCGGGGACTTCCTCGCCGAAGAGGCGGAGGGGGCCGAAGTTCCGAATCCGCCCCTTCGCCGTCTGCTCGGCGAGCAGGCGACGCTCGGCGATCGTCTGATCGCCACCGTCAGCGCCGAGTACGCACGCGAGGCGAAGAACCGGCCCAGCAGCCCGGCGGAGCGGCGTCGCGAGTGCGTCAAAAGCCTGCTCGCCGGCGAGCTCGTCGACCACGCCGAGCTGGGTTATGACCTGGACGGCCACCATCTCGCCCTGATGGCTAAAGGCGAAGGGGTGGAGCAGCTGATGCGTGGGCTCGCGACCACGCTTGACCGTCGCCTGCTCGCTGTTCGTCGCGAGGAGGAGCCGAAGTGGGCCTGCTGGCTGGGTGGCAGACGCCAGCTGACGGCGCAGAAGGCGTTGCGAGCGCTCTCCGGCGTCGCCCCGGACGGCGTGTTCGTGACCGTGGGCGAGCCCGGTGAGGGCCTTTCGGGGTGGAGGTTCAGCCACCTCCAGGCCAAGGCGGCGCTGCCGGTCGCTGAGCGAAGGGGCCAACCCGTCCTCCGTTACGCCGACGTCGCCCTGCTCGCATCGATCCGTCGCGATGACCTCATCGCCAGCTCATTGCGTCAGCTCTACCTGGCGCCGCTCGAGCAGACACGGGACGGGGGCAAAGTCGCCCGGGAGACGCTACGTGCCTACTTCACCGCTGAGCGAAATATCTCCTCGACCGCCGCGGCGCTGGGCGTCGACCGCCGCACGGTGAGGAATCGCATTCATGCAATCGAAGGGCTTCTCGGCCGCTCCCTCAAGACTTCGGCGGCGGACCTGGAGATCGCTTTGCGACTGGACGATTAGCGGTCGATTCTTCGCGGTGTGGTCGAAACCACGCTACGCCTTTCCCACTTTGCTGAATATCCGGCAAGTAAAGCTCCAAATCGGGGAAGCCGGGGCCGCTTCCAGCCGGAGAAGATGCGTTCATGAACAGGTACCTGATTCCCATCACCGCGCTTACGGCCGGGTTGGCGCTGTTCGCGCCAGCCGCCTTTGGCGCCCGCGAGGTGGTGCGAACCGGCAGCCTCTACCTTGCCGACAACGGCGGCATCTCGCCCTCCAAGCTTCCGAGGCACGGGTACGCCCCAATCACGGCGCGCATCGCCGGAGAAATCGGCACCGTCGACGGCAGTCATCCGCCTGCGCTTCGAACCGTTACCCTCGACATAGACGAGACGATCGGCGTCGACGCGGTGGGTCTCCCAACCTGCAAAGCGGATCAGATCGAGGCGCGTACGACCGCAGGCGCCAGAAGCGCTTGTGGCAGCGCGATAGTGGGGTCGGGCAAGGGCGAGGTGGAGGTGGCCTTCCCCGAACAGACGCCGTTCTCGGCAACTGGGCCGGTGGTCATCTTCAACGGCGGCGTCCAGGGGCGGACCACGCTGGTGCTTCTCCATGCCTACGTCGCCGTCCCGGTGCCGACCGCCATCGTCACCAAGGCCACGGTCACGCACATTCACCGCGGCCGGTTTGGCCTTCATGTGGAGGCGCAGATACCACGGATCGCGGGCGGTGCCGGTTCAGTCACTGAGTTCACGCTGGAGATCGGCCGCAAGTTCACCTACAAGGGCAAAAAGAAGAGCTTCCTGGTGGCCAGCTGCCCAACCGGCAGTTGGGTGACCAAAGGCAATGCCCTATTCGACGATGGAACCAAACTTGGCTTGACCCATTTCTTCCCCTGCATCCCCAAAGGATGAGACTCCGCCTGCAGTCTCATCCGGTCACATCTACGCCGCAAACGGCGCGAAGAGGTGCTGCCGGGAACGGCTCCAGCAAGCGTGAGCACTGCTGGACTACCTCGACACGAAGCCCCTGCGGGCTGAGATGTCGAGGGGACTGCGCAAGCGCATCGGAGAGAGTCGCTTTGGTCGACATCGAAAGCATCGACCTTGACGACCTGCGCGAGTTCTTCGCCGCATGAGCTAAGCGCCGTCGGCTGCGCCGCGCAGGGCGGCGAGGTCGATCTTGCGCATGCCGAGCATCGCTTTCATCGCCCGTTCGGCGCGGCCCTTGTCGGGGTCGGCGAAGATCTCTTCCATCCCGGTGGGGACGACCTGCCAGGAGAGGCCGTAGCGGTCCTTCAGCCAGCCGCACTGGCTCTCCTCGCCGCCCTCGGTCAGGCGATCCCAGTAGTAGTCGATCTCCTCCTGGTCCTCGCATTCGATCTCGAAGGAGACCGCCTCGTCGAACTCGAACTCGGGGCCGCCGTCGATGCCGATGAAGCGCTGGCCGTCGAGCTCGAACTCGACCGTCATCACGGTGCCGGCGGGCCGTGGGCCGGCCTCGGTGTAGTGGGTGACGTTGACGATCCGTGAGTTCGGGAAAACCGAAATGTAGAACTCCGCCGCCTCCTCGGCCTCGGTGTCGAACCACAGGTTGGGAACGATCCTCTGCTGCATGGTGCTGCCTCCTTTGTATGGCGGGCGGCCGCTCGCCGCAATGGATAACTACTCCTCGAGACTGCCCGGCGGGACGGAATTCATCGACGGCGCCGGCGGCGATTCGCCTACAGCAGCGCAAAGACGACGCGGACCGAGGCGGTGACGGTCGAGCCGCCGGGCTTGACCGGCGGGGCGGGCTCTGAGCTGGCGGGCTCGACGCTGCGCTTGGTGGGCTGGCTCGGCACGACTTCGGCGCCTTCTTCGATGCTGAGCGCCGGGCCGAGGACGGCGCCGGCGCGGGTGGCGAGGGCCGTTGCCTTCGCTTTCGCCTGGTCGAAGGCCGCCAGCAGCGTGTTGTTGTAGGCGAGTTCCGGATTGCCGGGGAAGAAGCTTGGGCCCCGGGTGCTGGTGGCGCCCGCCGCCACCGCGGCGGTGACCATCTCGCCCGCCCGCTCGGGCTGGTGGAGGATGACGGTGACGCTCTCGCTCGCCTGGAAGAGGGGCCGCTCGCCGCGGGCGGAGACCTTGCGGACCGAGATCCGCCCGGTCGTCACGTCGCCCGGCCCGACGCCGGGGGTCGCCTGGACGGCGGCGATCACGGCGCTGAGCCGGATCGCGACGATCCGCAGGGCCGCCGCCCGCGACCGCCGTTCCTTGCTCACCGAGAAGCCGAGGCTGGCGGTGTCGTTGGGCACCTCCTGCGTCGCCTCGCCACGCACCGTGATCGTCCGCTCCTGCGCCGCGGCGGCAGCCGGCAGCAACAGGCCGAGCGCCAAGAGCGCGATCAACGGAGATGTTCGAATGCGCGACAGCATCTGGCGCCTCCCCAGGCTGCGAGGACTGTAGACCCCGTCCCGGATAGCTCGGGTGGGAAGGGCCGCACGAGCGCCGAGGCCCCGCCGGGCTCCCGCGTGCCGCATAATCAAGCTCTCCCGGGCGGTTAGCTCAGTTGGGAGAGCGCCTGCCTTACAAGCAGGAGGTCACTGGTTCGAGCCCGGTACCGCCCATCCCCGCCAGCGCTTGCTCGACGCCCGAAACGCGTGGCCGGCTAAAGGTGATTTGGAAAACTTGAGTTTCTTCGCCCGAATTCCACGAATATTCGTCGAGTTTCGCAAGTATTTGTTGCCTGGGACGAGCAGTATCTGGTAATGGCGCTCTCTCCGGGGTACCGAGTCGGTAACAACTCGATAACAATGGGGCCAGGGTGGGTTTGATGACGAGCGAAGTATGCGGTCGAGTCAGAGCGACGCGAAATCCTCCCCCCCTGCGGCGGTCCCCGAGGCCGGCTCCGACGCTGCTCATAGCGGGACGGTCAGCGGCTTGCGCTCCGACGCGAACGGAACCGGGCTCAGCTCAAACGGGCATGGTCAGTCCCGAAACGGAGCCGCCTCCCCCCGCCCGCGCGTGCAGGGCAAGTTCCTCTACGCGGGCGAGGAGAAGCTCTACCTGCGCGGCGTCACCTACGGGACCTTCCGCCCGGGAGAGGACGGCAGCGACTATCCGGATCGGGGCAGGGTGGAGGCTGACTTCCGGCAGATGGCCGTGCACGGGATCAACACCGTCCGCACCTACACCGTTCCCCCGCCCCACCTCCTCAACGCCGCCGCCAGCCACGGGCTGCGGGTCCTGATCGGGCTGCCCTGGGAGCAGCACGTCGCCTTCCTCGGCGAGTCGGCCATCGCCCGCTCGGTCGAGGAGCGTGCGCGCGAGGGCGTCCGCGCCTGCCTCGGCCACCCGGCGGTGCTCGGCTACGCGATCGGCAACGAGATCCCGGCCTCGATCGTGCGCTGGCACGGGCGACGCCGGGTCGAGGGCTTCCTGCGCCGGCTCTACGAGGCGGCCAAGGACGAGGATCCCGAGGGCCTCGTCACCTACGTCAACTTCCCGACCACCGAGTACCTCCAGCTTCCCTTCCTCGACTTCCACTGCTTCAACGTCTACCTGGAGACCGACCGGCAGCTGGAGGGATACCTGGCGCGCCTGCAGAACGTCGCCGGCGACCGCCCCCTGGTCATGGCCGAGATCGGGCTCGACAGCCGCCGCAACGGCGAGGCTCGCCAGGCCGAGAGCGTCGCGGGGCAGGTGAGGCTCGCCTTCGCGGCGGGATGCGCCGGCGCCTTCGTCTTTGCCTGGACCGACGAGTGGCACCGCGGCGGCTACGACGTCGAGGACTGGGACTTCGGGCTGACCGATCGCGAGCGACGCCCCAAGGAGGCGCTGACGTCGGTCGGCCAGGCGTTCCGCGAGGTGCCGTTCTCGCCGGAGGCCGAGTGGCCGAAGGTGTCGGTCGTCGTCTGCGCCTGCAACGGCGCCGACACGCTCCGCTGGTGCCTGGAGGGCATGGACGGGCTCGACTATCCGGACTACGAGGTGATCGTCGTCGACGACGGCTCCAAGGACGAGACGGCGGCGATCGCCGGCGAGTGCGGCTATCCGGCGATCAGCACCCCGAACCGGGGGCTGAGCAGCGCCCGTAACACCGGCCTCGAAGCGGCGAGCGGCGAGATCGTCGCCTACATCGACTGCGACGCGCGCCCGGACCGCGACTGGCTCCGCTATCTGGCCGCCGCCTTTCGGGCGACCGACAACGTTGGCATCGGCGGCCCGAACCTGCCGCCGCCGGACAGCTGGGTCGCGGACTGCGTCGCCAACGCACCCGGCGGCCCGGTCCACGTGCTGCTCTCCGACGACGAGGCCGAGCACATCCCCGGCTGCAACATGGCCTTCCTGCGCCAGCGGCTGCTCGATGTCGGCGGCTTCGATCCCCGCTTCCGGGCGGCCGGCGACGACGTCGACATCTGCTGGCGCCTGCAGGAGAACGGCGGCACCCTCGGGTTCAGCGCCGGCGCCGTCGTCTGGCATCGCTGCCGCGACTCCGTGCGCGCCTACTGGAAGCAGCAGATCGGCTACGGCAAGGCGGAGGCCCTGCTCGAGCGCAAGTGGCCGGAGAAGTACAACGCCGGCGGCCACCACTCCTGGGGCGGGCGCCTCTACGGCAACGGCGTGCCGCAGGGGCTGCTGCGCCGCTGGCGCGTCTACTACGGGCGCTGGGGGACCGGCCTCTTCCAGGCGATGTACAAGACCGACGGCCCGGCGCTCAGCTCACTGGCGCTGATGCCAGAGTGGTACATGGTGATCGCGCTGCTCGCCGCCCTCTCCACGCTCGGCGCCCTCTGGAGCCCGCTGCTGGCGGCGCTGCCGCTGGCGATCGCCGCCAGCGCGCTGCTGGTCGCGCAGGCGGTCGGCGGCGCCCGCCGGGCAAGCCAGACCTCGACGAGACGGCGCGACCGCCGCCTGCGTTCCATGCTCCTGACGACCTTCCTGCACCTGCTGCAGCCGTCGGCCCGGCTCTGGGGCCGACTGCGGAGCGGCCTGACGCCGTGGCGGTGGCACGGGCCGGCGGCCCGCACCTTCCCGCGACCGGCGTCGTGGATGGCCTGGAGCGAGACCTGGCACCCGCTCGAGAGCTGGGTCGCCGCGCTCGAGGACGCGCTGCTGAGGAGCCAGACCGTGCTGGTCCGCGGCGGCGACTTCGATCGCTGGGACCTCGAGCTGCGGGGCGGCCTGTTCGGCAAAGCGCGGATCCTGACCGCGATCGAGGAGCACGGGCACGGACGGCAGCTGGTCAGGTTTCGCGCCTGGCCCTGGCCGACCCGGGCCAGCCTGCTTTCGTCCGCCACCCTCGTCTGCCTTGCGCTCGGCGCCGCGTTCGGCGGCGCGTCCCTCGCCGCGGCGGTGCTCGGCCTCCTCCTGGCCCTGGTCGTAGGCGCCACGCTGCTCGACTGTGCGCGTGCGACCGGCAGCGCCAAGCGGGCGGTGGACGGCCTCGCCGAGAACGCCCTGCGCGGCGAGCTGGAGCACGCCTACCGCGCGGCCTCCTTTCTGCCGGTCGCCATGGCCCCCTCGCGCGGAGGGGTCGCGGACACCGCGGCCGCCGGGGGCAAGGTCGCCGACACCGCAAGAGCATGAGCGCGGAGCGCGGCTACTCGGACCTGGCGATCTATCGCCGGGTGCTCCGCGAGGCCCGTCCCTACTGGCGGCACATCTTCGGGATCTGGCTGATCAGCCTGTTCGCGACTCCGCTGGCCCTGCTGCTGCCGCTGCCGCTCACCATCGCCGTCGACAGCGTGCTCGGCGACAAGCCGCTGCCGGGTTTCCTCGACGCGATCCTGCCGAGCTCGATCCAGGAGTCGACCAACGCCCTGCTGATCTTCGTCGTCGTGCTGCTGATAGCCGTGGAGCTGGCCTCTCAGCTTCAGTCGATGTCGAAAAGCCTGATGCGCACGTACACCGCGGAGCGCCTGACCCTCCACTTTCGCGCCCAGCTCTTCCGGCACGCCCAGCGCCTCTCGCTCGCCTATCACGACCGCAAGGGCACCGCGGACGCCAACTACCGCATCCAGAGCGACGCCGCCTCCGTCTCGGGGGTGGCGGTCGACGGCGTCATCCCGTTCGTCGCCGCCGGGGTCACCTTCGTGGCGATGCTCGTGATCATCGCCAACATCGACATGACGATGGCGCTGATCGCGCTGATCTACGCTCCGCTGCTGGTCGTCCTGACCTGGGCGTACCGGCGCCGGCTTCGCGTCCGCCACCGCGAGGTGAAGGCGCTCGAGAGCAGCGCCCTCTCGGTCGTCCAGGAGGTCCTGACGTCGGTCAGGGTGGTCAAGGCCTTCGGCCAGGAGGATCGGGAGGAGCACCGCTTCACGGACCGCGCCACCGAAGGGATGAGGGCCCGGGTGCGGGTTGCGCTGGTCGATGGCTCGTTCTGGGTGGCGATCGCGCTGGTGACGGCCCTCGGCACCGGGTCGGTGCTGTACGTGGGGGTCCGCAGCGTCGAGGCAGGCTCGATGACGCTCGGCTCGCTGCTGCTGATCATGGGATACCTGGCGGAGCTCTACAGCCCGATGTCCACGATCAGCCGCCAGGTGGCGTCGTTGCAGTCCGGGTTCGCGAGCGCCGAGCGCGCCTTCTCGCTGCTCGATCAGGCTCCGGACGTGGTCGAGCGCCCGGAGGCCCGTCCCCTGCACCGCGCCGCCGGCGCGGTCGAGTTTCGTGACGTCTCCTTCTCCTACGACGGGTCGGCGCCGGTTCTCGAGCACGTATCGTTTGCCGTCGGCCCCGGCGAGCGGGTCGGGATCAGCGGTCGCACCGGGGAGGGGAAGACGACCCTGGCGAGCCTGCTGACGCGGTTCTACGACCCGACCGCGGGCGCCATCTTCCTCGACGGAGTCGACCTGCGCGACTACCGCCTTGCCGACCTGCGCAACCAGTTCGCGATAGTCCTCCAGGAGCCCGTCCTGTTCTCGACCTCGATCGGGGAGAACATCGTCTACGGGCGGCCCGAGGCGGACCGCGAGGAGATGGTCGCGGCGGCGCAGGCGGCCGACGTCCATCGCTTCATCGAGGGCCTTCCCGATGGATACGAGACCCCGGTGGGGGAGCGCGGGATGACGCTTTCCGGCGGCGAGCGCCAGCGCGTCTCGCTCGCCCGGGCCTTCCTCAAGGACGCGCCGATCCTGATCCTCGACGAGCCGACCAGCTCCGTCGACCTGAAGACCGAGGCGACGATCGTCGAGGCGATGGAGCGGCTGATGGCCGGCCGCACGACCTTCATGATCGCCCACCGGCTGAGCACGCTCGAGTCGTGCTCCCTGCGGCTCCGCGTCCAGGGCCACCGCGTCACGGTGATGGAGGAGGAGGACCGAGCCGCGCAAGCGGCCGGAGCGCGGACCGGCGGGGAGCTTGCTTCGTGACCGCGGCCACCGAGGACAGCCGGGAGATCCGCCTGCAGGCTCGGCACGCCGCCGCGCGGCTCGAGCTGCGATCCGACGCGCCGGACGAGCTGACGCTGCTCGAGTCCTCGTGGAAGTCGACGGTCCTGCGCGCGACCTGGGAGTACCCCCGCCGCTGGGGGGTGGTGCTGAAGCGCTGCAATCCCGGTTCGGCGGAGATCGAGGCCACGGTCCACGCCGAGGTCCTGCCGCGCCTCCCGGTGCGGGCGCCGCGGCTCCTCGGCCTCTGGCGCGAGGCGGCGCTGACGACCTGGCTGGCCTTCGAGGACATGGGGGACGAGCCGCCGAACCTCGAAGACGACCGCCAGCGGGCGATGGTTTCCCGCTGGGTCGGCGAGCTGCATCGCGCATCGCGCGAGGTGACCGATCTTCCGCCGCTCCCCGACCGCGGCGCGCGGTACTACCTCGCCCGGGTCGAGCGCGCGAGGGCGCTGCTCGCCGAACGCCGGGCCACGGCCGTCGACCGCGACGACGAGCTGCGACTGACGCGCGCGCTCGAGGTCTGCGACTCCCTGCGTTCGCGCTGGATCGAGGTTGAGAAGGCGGCATCGCGACTGCCGGCCGCGTTCGTGCACGCGGACCTGGCGGTCGAGAACCTGCGCCTGGTGCGCTCGGCGGGCAACGTCGCGGTGACCGCGATCGACTGGGAGAAAGCCGGGATCGGGACGCCGTTCGCCGATCTCTCGAACGCGGACCCGCGGGAGTACGCCGGCGCGGCGGATGCGCCCCTCGACCTCGTGACCTCCTCGGCCTGGGTTGCGCGGCTGCTGCGCACCCTGTCCCACGATTGGGCGTCGAAGCCGATCTCCAAGCTCGGCCGCCGCCGCCGCCGTCTCGAGCGCGACCTGGCGGCGATGCCGTGAGTGCCCCGATCGCGACCGTCGACGAGCTGGCCGAGCGCGCGACCGCGCTCTGGCTGGAGGTCGCGCCCGCCGGATCGCGCCCCACCAGCGTCGAGACGCTCAAGCCCGCGCATCGCAAGTCGGCGGTTCTGCGGCTCGTCGGAGCCGGGCCGGACGATCGATCGATCGTGGGCAAGCGCGCGGCGCGAGGCTCGATCGAGCGCGAGGCGCAGGTCTATCGGCAAGTGCTGCCGCGGCTGAGCGTGCCCGCGCCTCGCCTTCACGGCCTGATCGCGGACGGCGCGATGTCATGGCTGTTCGTCGAGGACGCCGGCGATGTGCGGTTCGATCCAGACCTGGCGAGCCACCGGGAGCTGGCGGGCGGCTGGATGGCGCGGGCGCACGGCGAGGCCCGCGACGTGGCGGCGGTCGCGGAGCTCCCCGAACGCGGGTCCGCTCACTACCGTGCGCTGCAGCGCACGGTGGATGCCCTGCTGCGCGAGGCGCTGGCCAATCCGGCGCTGTCCGGCGAGGAGCGGACCATCGTCGAGGGGCTGAGCGAGCGCGTCGCGGCGATCGGCTCGTCCTGGGGCGCGCTGGCATCGCACTTCGAGCGCTGCCCGGAGACGCTCGTGTTCGGCGGCTTCGGGTCCAAGAACGCGAGGGTGGTGGACTGCGGCGACGGGCCGGTACTGATGCCGTTCGACTTCGAGAGCGCCGGCCACGGCTGCCCGGCGATCGACCTCGTCTACGTCGACGGCGATGCCTACGTCCGAGAGGCGCGGGCGTGGTGGCCGGACCTGGATATCGGCGGGTTCGAGAGGCTGCGCGGAATCGGGCGCCGGCTCGGCAGCCTGAAGGCGATCCCCGGGGAGCGCAAGGTGCTGCTCGGGGCGTCGCCGTCGAAGGCGGTCGCCAAGCTCCGCTGGTATCGCGACGAGCTGGAGAAGGCGGAGGCCTAGATGGGCAAGCAGAAGACCACCGTCCTGCTCGATGGGCTTGGCGATCACCCGGCGGTTCGCGCTTGGCAAGCGATCGCGCCGGGGCCCGCCCCGTCCTCCGTCGAGGTCTTGAAGCCCGAGAAGCGCAAGTCGGCTGTCTTCCGTCTCAGCGGCGTCGGCAACGGCGGCGGCGGGTCGATCGTCGCCAAGCGCCGCGAGCGGGGCGGCCTCGAGCTCGAGCGACGCCTTTACGTCGAGGTTCTCCCGTCCCTGTCGCTGCCGACGCTCGAGGTGTACGGATTCATCGAGGCCCGCGAAGACCAGTCGTGGATCTTCCTCGAGGATGCCGGGGAGCTGTGGTACTCGCCGAAGACCGACGATCACCTCTCTCTTGCAACCCGCTGGCTCGCGGATCTGCACACGCGTTCACTGGATTGGGCCGCGCTGATGCCGGACACCGGGCCGGGGTATTTCCGCACGGTCGTCGACGATGCGATCCGGGGCTTGCAGGCCAGCCTCGAGCACCCGGCCCTGTCCAGCGACGACGCCTCCGTCCTGCGCGCCGTCGCCTCCCATGTCGAGGCCGTCCGCGAGGACTGGGACAACGTCGAGGCGGCTTGCGCGGTCGCTCCGCTCGGTCTCGTGCACGGGGATTTCGTCCCCAAGAACGTCCGGGTGCGCGAGGGACGCAGCGGTCCCGAGCTCGCCGTCTTCGACTGGGAGACCGCCGGTGCGGCTTCTCCGGCGGCGGACCTCGGCCTGCTGCCCGCGGACGGTGCGTCGCTGCGCGAATACCACGCGCTCGTGCGGCCCAGCTGGCCGGACGTCAGCTGGCAGGACCTGCAGGAGCTGGCGCGGGCGGGCCGCCTGCTGCGCCTGCTGCACGCCGTCCAGTGGGAGCTCCGCAGCTTCAGGCACGCGTGGATCGAGCGGGCGCTGCGCAACATGCGCTCCTACGAGAAGCACCTCCGAGAGGCCGTCGAGGAGGACGCGTGGCTGTCGCGCTGAGCATGTCCCGACCGGCCGACAGGCCGAGCGTGCAAGCGCTCGGGCGCGCGCTCGAGGAGGCCCTGGGCGAGCCCGGCGCCATAACCGTCACCGAGCTCGAGCCAAACTGGTACTCGAGCACCTTCCCGAGCGAGGTCGTCAGGTGCGCGGTCGGGTCGCGCTCGCTCGCGGTGCTCTGCAAGTACGACCTCGCCTGGACCGATGACGTGCGCGGCGTCCTCGCCGGCCCGCGCTACGAGGCGGACGCCTACCGGCTCGCCGTCGAGCCCGCCGGCCTGCCGGCGCCCCGGTCGTTCGGTCTCTGGAGCGACGAGCGCAGCGGCGCCAGGTGGCTGATGCTGGAGCTCGTCCCCGGCGACCGCTTCACCAAGTCAACCGAGCCGGGGGCGATGGCGCGGGGGATCGCCGAGGCCGCGTCGTGGATCGGCTCGTTTCACCGCTTTCACGACCGGCGGCCGCCGAAGCAGGGCCGTCTCGTCCGCCACGACCGGGCCAGCTTCGCCGCCTGCGTCGCCCGTGCGCGGAGCCAGTGCGAGCCCCTACGGGACGAGTATCCGTGGCTGTCGCAGCTGGCGAGCGAGTACGAGGCCGTCTTCTGCGACCTCTTCGGGCGGCGACCGACGGTGATCCACGGCGAGTACTACCCGGAGAACATCCTCGTGCGCGATCGCGCGATCTTCCCGGTCGACTGGGAGCGGACGGCGATCTCCGCCGGAGAGATCGACCTCGCCGCCCTGACCGAGGGCCACTGGGGACCCGCGGACGTTCGCCTCGCGACCGAGTCCTACGCCGAGGCCCGCTGGGGAGCCGACCCCCCCGAGGACTTCGCCGAGAGCCTGGCCGCGGCCCGCGTCTACCTGCACCTGCTGGCGCTGGGCGACGAGGGCAAGCCCTTCGAGCCCGGGGCGAAGTGGCGCTTCGGGCAACTCGAGCTGGCCGCGGCGGAACGGGGCCTGCTGTGAGCGGCGGCATCGCGGACCTGAGCGGTCCGGCGCCGGCGGCCGACCGGGGCGTCGCCATCGTCTGGGGCCTGTTCGCGCGCTACCCGTACGGCGGCGTGACCTGGCAGGCGATGCACCACCTCGCGGGCCTGCGCCGGCTCGGCTTCGACGTCTGGTACGTCGAGGACTCCGACAGCCGCGTGTACAGCCCGACGACGCACTGCCCGACGATGGAGTTCGAGGAGAACGTCGCCTTTCTCGAGCGCTGGATGAGGTCGCTCGGGATGGCCGACAGGTGGATCTTCCGCCCGCCGGGCGCGGGCGGGGCGCTGATCGGCGGCGACGAGCGGGAGCTCGAGCAGCTCTACTCGCGGGCGGAGGTCGTGATCAACCTCTGCGGCGCCCAGGAGGTGCGTGCGGAGCACGCCGGAATCCGGTGCCTCGTGTACCTGCAGACCGATCCCGTCGAGGAGCAGGTACGGGTCGCTCTCGGCGACGCCGAGCTCGCCGAGCGCCTGGAAGCTCACGACTTCCATTTCAGCTACGGGGAGAACCTCGGAGCCGCCGACTGCCCGGTACCGGTGGAGGGCTTCCAGTGGCGGCCGACGAGGCCGCCGGTCGTGCTCGACTGGTGGGCGTCCGGCAACGGGCCCGCACGCGACGCTCTGACGACGATCGCCAACTGGCGGCACGAGCGCAAGGACGTCGTCTGGGAGGGGCACAGCTGGCACTGGAGCAAGGACCGCGAGTTCCGGCGCTTCAGCTCGCTCCCGACCCGCTCCGCGCTGCCGCTGGAGCTCGCGCTCGGCTCGATTGAGGAGGACGAGCAGGCCGACCTGGAGCGCGAGGGCTGGAACGTCACCGACTCGATCGCCGACCCGCAGGAGTACCGCCACTACATCGCCGACTCCGCCGGCGAGTTCACCGTGGCGAAGGAGCAGTACGTGGCCCCGCGCAGCGGATGGTTCAGCGATCGCAGCGCCTGCTACCTGGCGGCCGGCCGGCCGGTCGTGACCCAGGACACCGGCTTCGGCAAGTTCGTCCCGACCGGGGAGGGGCTGTTCGCCTACTCGACGATGGACGAGGCGGCGGGGGCGATCGAGGCGATCGCCTCCGACTACGAGCGCCACTCGGCCGCGGCGCGGGAGATCGCGCGCGAGTACTTCGACGCGGAGCGCCTCCTGGAGCGGATGCTGGACGAGATCGGGGTCGGGCGATGAGCGGCCTGCGCATCGTCGTCACCGGCCAGATGGCCCAGTACCCGCTCGGGGGCGTCACCTGGTTCTACCTGCACTACGTGCTCGGCCTGGCACGGCTCGGGCACGAGGTCTGGTACCTCGAGGACTCCGGGCAGTGGCCCTACAACCCGAGCGCCGACGGCCTCGTCGAGGGTTGTGAGTACAACGTCGAGTACCTGGACGGGGTGATGACGCGCTTCGGGCTGGCGGGTCGATGGGCGTACCGCTTTCCGTGGGAGTCGCAGTGGTTCGGGCTCGGGGAGGACGAGCGCCAGGAGGTGCTCGAGACCGCCGACCTGCTGGTCAACGTCTCCGGCACGCTGGAGCGCCCCTGGGAGTACCGGGCGGTGCGGCGCCTCGCCTACGTCGACACGGACCCGGTTTTCACCCAGGTGAAGCTCGCCCGGGGGCAGGACGACTTCCGCAAGCTCGTCGACACGCACGACGTCCACTTCACCTACGGGGAGCGCGACTCGGACGCCGTCCCCGACACCGGCCACCGCTGGCTGCCGACCCGGGCGCCGGTCGTGATCTCCGAGTGGAGCACCGACGCCGAGCCCCGCGATGCGTTCACCACGGTGATGAACTGGACCAGCCACAACTCGGTCGAGTTCGATGGGATGCGGTTCGGGCAGAAGGACGAGGAGTTCCGGGAGTACATGGACCTTCCCGGCCTGGTCGAGCCGCAGGCGCTCGAGCTGGCGCTGGGCTCCGGCAAGAACCAGCCACCGCCCCGCGACCTCCTTACCCACAAGGGGTGGCAACTGGTCGACCCGAACGAGGTCTGTCCCGACCTCGACAGCTTCCGCACCTACACCGAGACGTCGAAGGGCGAGTGGGGCGTCGCCAAGAACGGCTACGTGCGCGGACAGTCCGGTTGGTTCAGCGAGCGCTCCGCCCGCTACCTCGCCGCCGGCCGTCCGGTGGTCGTCCAGGAGACCGGCTTCAGCGACGTGCTCCCGGTCGGCGAGGGAATTCTCCCGTTCACGACTCTCGAGGAGGCGGCACGGGCGATCCGCGAGGTCGAGCGCGACTACGACCGGCACGCGGGCGCCGCGCGGGCGATCGCCGAGCAGTGCTTCGACTCCGACACGGTCCTCGCCCGGCTGGTCGCGGAGGCGGTCGAATGACCGCGCCGCTCGTCGTGGCGGTCGGCTTCGTCGGCAAGTTGCCGCTGGCGGGGATGATGCTCTACAACCTCCATTACCTCGCCGGCCTGAAGGAGCTCGGCTACGAGGTGCACTACGTCGAGCGCCAGAACGGGCCGGAGTACTACGACCCCCGGCTCAACGCGATGACCGAAGACGTCGCCAGCGGCCTGAACACGCTCGGCGCCGTCCTGCCGATGGTCGGGATCGGTCCCGGCCGGTTCAGCCTCGTCGACAGCGAGGGCGAGTGCCACGGGGCCGGCTGGGAGACGCTCGGGGACGCCCTCGACCGGGCGCGGTTCGTGCTCACGATCGCGGACACGACCTGGTTCGAGCAGCTCGAACGCTGTCCGCGCCGCCTCTTCGTCGACGGCGACCCTCTCTTCACCCAGGCCGGGATGGTCAACGGCGATCCCGACTGCCGCGCGCTCGAGCACTACGACGTCCTCTACACGTACTGCACGCGGATGGGCGAGAGCGGGTGCGAGGTGCCCGACGCCGGGCGGCGCTGGATCCCGACGCGGCCCGTGGTCGCCACCAGCCTCTGGGACGTCGGCCCCCTGAGCATGAACGGCGAGGCGCCGGTGACGACGGTCATGAACTGGTCGGCGGGGGCCGACGTGCGGCTCGACGGACAGGTCTACCGCCACAAGGGCCCGGAACTCGAACGCCTGATCGATCTCCCGGCTCACACGGATCGTCCCTTCGTCCTCGCCGCCGGCGGTCCGGCCCCGCGCGATCATCTGCAAGCCGAGGGCTGGCAGCTCGCCAACCCGCTCGAGGTGACGGGGTCCTTCGACGCCTACCGCGATTTCATCGCGGGGTCCTACGCCGATCTCGGCATCGCCAAACACGCCTACGTCGCTTCGGGGTCGGGGTGGTTCAGCGATCGCAGCACCTGCTATCTGGGGTCGGGACGACCGGTGCTCCACCAGGAGACCGGGTTCAGCGAGTGGCTTCCCACCGGGGAGGGCGTGTTCGCCTTTTCCAACGCCGACGACGTGGTCGAGGCGCTCGAGCGGATCGACGCCGACTACGAGCGCCACGCCCGCGCGGCGCGCGCGATCGCCGAGGAGCACTTCGAGGCGCGGACCGTGATCGCGCGCATGCTGGAGGAGGCGGATCTGGCGTGAGCGCCCGCGCCTCGCGCAACGAGTACCTCGTCTTCGGCAGCCCCGAGATCCGCGAGGAGGAGATCGAGGAGGTGCTGGCGACGCTGCGCTCGGCCTGGATCGGGACCGGCCCGCGCGTCGCCCGCTTCGAGAGCGACTTCCGCGACTACGTCGGCGCCGGGCACGCGGTGGCGCTGAACTCCTGCACGGCGGGGCTGCACCTGGCGATGCAGGGGCTCGGGCTCGGGCCGGAGGACGAGGTGATCGTGCCGGCGATGACCTTTGCGGCGACGGCCAACGCTGTGGTCCACGCCGGCGGCCGGCCCGTCCTCGCCGACGTCGACCGGGACACGATGTGCCTTACCCCCGAGGCGGTCGAGGCGAAGCTCACGCCTCGCACCCGGGCGGTCGTGCCGGTCCACTTCGCGGGGCGCCCCTGCGAGATCGAGGAGATCGTCGCGCTCGGCGACCAGGCCGGGCTCGCGATCGTCGAGGACTGCGCGCACGCGATCGAGACGCTCGTCGGCGGCCGTCACGTCGGCACCTTCGGCGACTTCGGCGTCTTCAGCTTCTACGTCACCAAGAACGTCGTCACGGGTGAGGGGGGGATGGTCGTGACCGCGGACGAGGCTGCCGCGGCGCGGATCAAAACGCTGGCGCTGCATGGCCTCTCCGCTGACGCCTGGAGCCGCTTCTCCGACGAGGGCTACAAGCACTACGAGGTCGTCGAACCGGGCTTCAAGTACAACATGATGGACCTCCAGGCCGCGCTCGGAGTGCACCAGCTGGCGCGCGCCGAGGACAACCTCCAGCGGCGCCAGGAGATCTGGCGGCGCTACGACGAGGCGTTCGCCGACCTGCCCCTGCAGACCCCGGCCCCGGAGGCGCCGGGAACGCGCCACGCGCGGCACCTCTACACGGTCCTGCTCGACCTCGACCGCCTCAGTTGCACCCGCGACGAGGTGCTGCTCGACCTGCACCGGCAAAACATCGGAACCGGCGTCCACTACCGCGCCCTGCACCTGCACCCGTACTACCGCGAGGTCAACGGCCACGCGCACGAAGACCTCCCCAACGCGGAGTGGATCTCCGATCGAACCGTGTCGCTGCCGCTCTCCCCGAAGCTGACCGACGAGGACGTCACGGACGTGATCGACGCCCTCCAACGGACGCTTGCGGGCGATACGGCGAGACGCCGCAGCCCATGACCTTAGGGTGGGTTACGGGCTAGCGGCGTCTCGCCTTTCTCCAAACGGCTCAGGGACGCATTTATCAGGACCCACCGGGACCCACGCTCCGCCGTTTCGAAAGGTGCGTCATAACGGTAGTGTAGGTACCGTCAAAGTGGTAGTCTGGGCTGGGTGCCTGACGGGATCAGAAAGCCACGGCGGTACCTGCCAAGGGTTGTAGACGCCGAGCTCGAGGAGCTGGCGAGCTCGCTTCCCGCGGTGGCGATGGTGGGCGCCAAAGGCGTCGGCAAGACCGCGACCGCGAGCCGACGGGCAACCACGGTTCACCCCCTCGACGATCCGGCGCAACGCAGTGTTGCTCGCGCCGACCCCGCGCGGCTGCTGGACTCCGACCCGCCGATCCTGATCGACGAGTGGCAGTACGTGCCCGAGTGCTGGGACCTCGTACGGCGCGCCGTCGACGCCGGTGCCGATCCAGGCCGCTTTCTGCTGACCGGCTCGGCGTCTCCGGCCGAAGTGGAGACTCATTCCGGTGCGGGCCGGATCGTCAGCATCCGGATGCGGCCGCTGGCATTGTCCGAGCGGGGCGTCGAGCAGCCCTCGGTGAGCCTGCGCGAGCTGCTGGCTGGCGAGCGTCCGCCTGTCGAGGGACGCACGGACCTGAGGGTCAACGACTACATCCGGGAGATCCTGCACTCGGGCTTCCCCGGCATGCGCCACCTCTCGGACCGCCCACTGCGGGCCCAGCTGGATGGCTACCTCGATCGAATCGTCGACCGCGACTTCCCCGAGCTGGGGCACCCGATCCGCAATCCGGCCGCGCTGCGTCGCTGGATGACCGCGTACGCGGCGGCTTCGTCCACCACCGCGTCTTTCGAGACGATCAGAGACGCCGCGACCGGCGGAGAGGGGGAGAAGCCGGCCAAGACCACCACTCAGCCCTACCGCGATGTGCTCGAGCGACTCTGGGCACTGGATCCGGTCCCTGCGTGGATGCCGACTCGAAATCGCATCCGGCGTCTATCGAGTCCCCCGAAGCATCAGCTTGCCGACCCCGCGCTCGCGGCGCGGCTCCTCGGCCTCGATGCCGACGCACTCCTGTCCGGAGGAGACGTCGGCCCTCCGATCCCGCGGGACGGAACGCTGCTCGGCGCGCTGTTCGAGTCTCTCTGCACTCTGTCGCTGCGCGTGTACGCCCAGGTGTCGGAGGCTGGGGTCTTTCATCTGCGAACGAGCGGAGGGGAGCACGAGGTCGACCTCATCATCGAGCGGGAAGACGGGCGCGTCCTCGCGGTCGAGTTCAAGCTGGCCCGCGACATCGGCAGCGATGACGTCCGTCATTTGAACTGGCTCGCCGCACAACTCGGCGACTCGTTGATCGACGCGGTGGTTGTCAACACCGGCGAAGAGGCGTACCGGCGCCCGGACGGCATCGCTGTCGTTCCGGCGGCTCTGATCGGTGCTTAGCCGCGTCTCGCGATCCCCGCGGCACGTGACAGTCTCATCTACCGAAATCCCGCGCTGATCGTCCCGCTTGCCGAACGCGGATAGCGGGCTCAGGAGGCGCCGGTGCGCAGCTGCGGCGTCGCGGTGCCGCCGCGCTGGCGCTCGGCTTTGGTGACGACGTCGAAGAAGACGTCGTTGCGGCCGCGGCGCATCTGGCGGGGGAAGAAGCGTCGGGTGCGGCGGCTGGTGGCCGCGATCGCGCGGAAGCTCGACTCGTGCGCCCTGGTCCAGCGGATGCCGAAGATCTCGCGCACCCGGGACGGCAGCGTGCCCTTGATGATGTGGTTCTGGACCGCGAGGTTGCCGCGGGCGGCCGCCGGCACCGGCTGGCGGAACGCCACCAGCGGCGCCATCTCGAGCCCGTGCTCGGTCGCCTGCAGGTCGGGCGCCGCCAGCTTGGCGTCGAACCAGGCCTTGAACTCGCGGTGGCTGCCGGGGACCTCGCTGCGCGGCAGCTCGAACAGCTCGCCGAAGCGGACGTAGTCCTGCCAGAGGTCCTCCCGCTCGGCTTCGCTCAGCGGCCGCACCAGCGTCTCGTACATCTCCCGGCCCGAGTCGGCGATCACCGCCAGCGTCCACAGCATCAGCTCGGGGTCGAAGGCCGAGTAGGGGGTGCCGGCGGGGTGGGCGCCGGCCGCCTCGGGCAGCTCGCCCTTGACGCTCTCGTGCAGCCGGTGCACGCGCGCCAGCACCTCGTCCGCCTCGGCACGGCTGCCGAGGAAGACGGTCTCCTGGATCTTCGCAGTGCGGGCGAGGCGCTCGAACGGCCGGTCGCCGGAGCGGGTCGAGAGCATCGTCCCGGTGTAGGTGAGCGGTTCCAGCGCCCCGATCAGCAGCGCCCGCTGCCCGTAGAGCAGCCCGACCGCGCGGGCTCCGTGGACGCGGCGCGCCATCGAGCGGCCCGCTGGAAAGTAGGAATCGCTGTCGGCAGCGGCGGTCAAGGTCTCCGAGTTTAGGACCTGTCCCGGTAGGTCCTTAGTCGGGGACTCTGCGTTCGCCCGCCGGCTAACTGTCCTTCGACGGCTCCGAGCGCTCGGCTGAGAGCACCGCCGCCGGCTCGATCGCGGCCGGCTCGCGTCGGCGCTCGTGCAGCTCGTGGGCGGCAAAGATTTCGTCGAGGTCCTCGCGCGTCAGCGTCTCCCGCTCCAGCGCGTTGGCGGCGAGGTCGTCGAGGCACTCGCGGTTGGCGGCGAGCAGCGCCCGTGCCCGCCGGTAGGCCTCGCGGGCCAGGGTCATCGCCGCCACGTCGACGTCGCGGCGGGTGCGGTCCGAGAGGGCGTAGTCGCCGGTCGGGAGGGCGATCGGCGGCGCCCCGTCGGCGTCCAGCGCCACCCCCATCCCGAACTCCCCGACCATCTGCTTGCAGACCATGTGCACCCGGCGCAGGTCGTCGACCGCCCCCGAGTAGGAGGCCCGCAGCACCTCCTCCTCGGCGGCGCGCCCGCCCAGCAGGGTCACCAGCTCGTCGAGCAGCTCCTCGCGCGACTTCAGGTAGGTGTCCTCCTGCGGCGAGTGGCCGACGAAGCCGAGCGCCGGCCCGCGCGGGACGATGCTGAGGATCTCCGGCGGGTCGAGGCCGAGCAGGCGCCGGCAGAGCGCGTGGCCGGCCTCGTGGTAGGCGACGATCCGCCGCTCCTTCTGGCTCAGACGCCGCGCCTGCTGCGAGCCGACCGACTGGCGCAGCAGCGCCTCGTCGAGGTCCTCGCGCGCCATCGCCTGGCGGCCCGCCCGCCCGGCGATGATCGCCGCCTCGTTGAGGGCGTTGGCGAGCTGGGCGCCGGTCATCCCGGTCGTCTTGCGCGCCACGTCGGTCAGGTCGAGGTCGGGGGCGAGCGGCTTGCCCTTCGCGTGCGCCTGCAGGATCGCCTCGCGGCCGTCGCGGTCGGGCGGCGCCACCAGCACCTGGCGGTCGAACCGACCTGGCCTCAGCAGCGCCTTGTCGAGCTTGTCGACGTTGTTGGAGGCGGCGATCACGATCACCGTCCCGGGGTCGCGCTCGAAGCCGTCGAGCTCGACCAGGAGCTGGTTGAGCGCCTGCTCGCGCTCGCTGGTGCCGCCGTCGCCGCCACCGCCGCTGCGCGCGCCCCCCACCGCATCGAGCTCGTCGATGAAGATCACCGCCCGCCCCGACTTGCGCGCCTCCTTGAACAGCCTCCGGATCCGCGCGGCGCCCCTGCCGACGAACATCTCCACGAAGCTCGAGCCCGAGGCCGAGAAGAAGTCGACGCCGGCCTGCGCGGCGACCGCCCGCGCCAGCATCGTCTTGCCCGTCCCCGGCGGGCCGAACAGCAGCACGCCGCGGGGCGGCTGCGCGCCGAGCGCCGCAAAGCGGTCCGGGTCGCGCAGCCAGGCGGTGACGTCCATCAGCTCGTCCTTGGCGGCGTCGACCCCCTGCACCTCCTCCCAGAGCACCGGCTTGGTCCTGCTCGCCTTGACCGTCTCCGGCTTGGTCGCGCCGAGCGTTCCGCGCAGCAGGATCACGAAGACGACCAGCAGGCAGACCATGAAGAAGACCCCGAAGATCGGGTACCAGTCGAAGAGGAATTCTTTGATGTCGCTCGTCTGGAGCGCTAGGACGATGTGCATGGTCGGTTGCGGGCGATGCGGTTCCTCGGAGGCGACGCCTTGCCGCTCCTAGGAGTGTCCGGACATATCGGTCAGGCTCCAATCGCACATCCGTCCGGGGCGCCGTTTTGCAGGCGGCCGACCCGCTCGTGCGTGGCCGTCTCCGCGCGGGTCAGAGCTCGCGGCGGCTGACGACGCCACTCTGCAGGGCGCGCTCGGCGAGCGCGACCCGCTTGCGGTTCTGCGGCAGGTCCTCGACCCCGAGCTTCTCGAACAGCGCCCGCATGTGGGTCTTGACCGCGTCGACGCTGAGGTGCAGCTCGGCGGCGATCGCCTGGTTGGTCGGCGGCGTGGCGAAGGCGGTCCCGTCCTTGAAGGGGCGGCAGAGGGCGACGAGGACGCGGCGCTGGCCGGGGGAGACGGTCGCCGCGGTGGGCACCTGGCTGGCTGCCACGGTCGCTTCGGGGGCGCCCTCGCCGGGACGGCGGAAGAGGACGGCGGTGCGGCCGAAGCGCAGCGTGTCGCCGTCGCGCAGGCGTCGCCGCCCGTCGACCCGATCCTCGCCGACGAAGGAGCCGTTGCGGGAGAGGCCGTCGTCGAGCAGGGTGCACTCGTCGCGCACCACCTCGATCTGGGCGTGCAGGGCGGAGACCTCCTCGTCCCAGTCGAGCCGCAGGTCCGCCGACTCGCCCCGTCCCACCCAGAGCGCGGTCGCCCCCTCCGCGACGACGACGATCCGCTGCTCGCCGGCCCCGTCGCGGTAGACGAGGAAGGGGCGCCCGCCGCGTTCGGCCTCGATCTGGGCCTTCAGCTCGGGAGCGCTGGTCTGGGGCTGTTCGGGGCCCATGCGCCGAGCGTATCCGAGGGACGTGCCGAGACTTGAGTGCCCATAGTGGTGTCTAAGTCTCGGCACGTCCAGGGGTGAGCGAGTTCACCCCTGGGGCATCTGGGCGCGGGGGCGGTATCGGGCGAAGCTGCTCTCGAGTAGGGCGTGTCCAAGTTTTTGGGTCCATATCGCCCCGAAAGCTCGGACACGTCTCCCGACCAAGAGACAAAGGAGACTCCGATGACCCGCACCAGCACCGCCCAGAAGATCGCCCGTCGCAGCGGCCTCCTCGCCGCCGTCGCCAGCCTCGCCTTGATGCTCACCCCGGCCGCCGGTCTCGGCGCCGCCCCGGTCGAGTTCGGCGCCAAGCTCGACCCGACCGTGCAGCCCTCAAACTCCCTGCCGGCTCACCCCTGCTCGCAGGAGAGCCCCGGCGCGGCCTGCACGATGGTGCAGAACGACGCCTACGGCCGCGCCGGCTTCGAGCGGGCGCCGAAGACCGGCACGATCAAGCGCATCCGCCTGATCGCCGGCGGGCCGGGCAGTTTCCGGCTGCAGATCGCCAAGGTGAAGCGCTCGACCCTGTTCGGGACGAACGAGGCCAAGGTGGTCCGCAACGGCCCCAGGATCGCCTACAAGGGCCAGAGCGACGCCGCCTGGGAAAGCGACAACTACACGGTCGAGACCTTCAAGGTCGACGTCCCGGTCCAGAAGGGCCAGCAGCTGGCCCTGCGCGGCAACTACACCTCGATGGTCCGCTGCTCCTCCGGCGGCGCCAACACCCTGATCTACCGGCCGCCGCTGGCGCCGGGCGGCGCCTTCGCCCCCGCCACCGACACCGAGGGCTGCTGGCTCCTGATCGAGGCGGTGATCCGCTAGCTCGCGTCGTCGGCGGCTCTCTCGACCTGGGAGCCGCCGACGATCGCCTCGAGGCCGTCGTCGGCAAAGACGATCCAGGCCTTGTTGCCGCCGTCGTAGTCGGGCGCCCACAGCTTCAGCGTCGCCGGTCGTCCCCAGACCGTGACCTCCTCCTCGTCGGTCTGCTCGAGACCGCGCCAGATGCGCACGAAGGGGTTGCCCTCCCACTCCTCGCCGATCGTCGTCGGCTCGCGATGGCCGGGGTGGACGCGGGTCTCCGGCGGCAGCTCCAGCAGTCGCATCACCGAGGCCTGCAGATCGGCGAAGCCGCTCGCGCCGGGGGCCATCGTCCCCCCGACCGTCCCCTTGAAGAGGACGTCGGCGGTGAAGAGGTCGCTGGCGTTGACGAGGAAGGCGACGTGGCCGGCCGCGTGGCCGGGGGTGGAGATCGCTTCGATCTCGAGCCCGCCCGTGGTCAGCTTCTCGCCGTCGGCGAGGGTCGTCGCCACCTCTTCCTCCAGCTCGGCCGCCGCCTCGGGGTGGGCGACCAGCGGCGGGTCGCCGAGCCGCTCGCGCGCCTCGGCCAGGCCGGCGACGTGGTCGAGGTGGGGGTGGGTGACGAGAACGTGGGTGATCTCGATCCCGTCGCGCTCGGCGCGCTCCAGCAGCGGCCCCAGCTCGTCGTTGCCGTCGATCAGCACTCCCCTGCCGCCGGGCTCGTCGGCGACCAGGTAGGCGTTGGACAGCCAGGTCGGGTTCTCGGTCCGCTCGACGATCACGGCCGCTGCATCGTAGCCGTACGCCGCCGCGGCGACATCAGCTGGGTACCGCTGTGTATGGCGGCCATTTAAATAGCGAGGAAGCCGAGCTACCGTGGTCCGCGGTGACTGCTGGGAAGCCCTCCGACACCCGAAGCGGGCCCGCTCCTTGAGCAAGCGCCCGGCGGGGGCGCTTGCGGGCATAGCCATGACTCTCCTCCTCGCCGCGCCGGCGGCCGGGGAGGGGGCGGTGCGCGACGTCGTCGTCGACGAGCCGAGCGTGGGTGCGGCGCGCATCTCCGCCAGCGCCGCAACGGGGCGCTACGCGGTCAACGACGGCAGCGGGGCGACGATCGCGATCTCGGTCACCGCCGCCTGTCAGGTGTCCTGCGACGCGGCCGAGCCGCAGCGGATCGCCAACTTCATCGGCACCCTGATCCACGGTCCCGAGGTGGATCTGCTCACGGTCCAGCTCGACACCCCGTTCCAGATCGAATTCGACTGCGGCTTCGGGGCGCAGGCCTGCTACTACCCCAGGGAGAGCAAGATCGTCATCGGTGGCAGCGACACCCCGGCCTACGACGGGGTCAGCCGCGAGTTCATCCTCGCGCACGAGTACGGGCACCACGTCGCCAACCACCGGTACAGCCCGGCGCCATTCCCAGCGGCAATCGATTGGGGACCGCCGCGCTGGGCGAGCCTGGAGCGTGTCTGCCAGGCTCGCCGGCGCGGCATTCTCTTCCCCGGTGACGAGGGCCTGCATTACCGGGAGAACCCCGGCGAGGCCTTCGCCGAGGCCTTCGCCCGCTACCGCTTCCCCGACAGCGCCCCGCGCTGGAGGTGGGTCGAGTTCCTGGAGCCCGGGGCGGCCGCCTTCCGCGCGATCCGCGAAGACGCGCTCCACCCATGGCCCGGCCGCACCAGCTTCCGGCTGCGGGGACGGGCGCCGCCGCGCCGCCGGGGCGGCGCCGTCGAGGCGCTCCGCACCCCGCTCGACGGCACCGTCAGCCTGCACCCCAGCGACCAACGGCGCCGCCGCTACCAGCTCAGCCTCCTGAGCCCCACCGGCCAGCTCCTCAGCACCTCCCGCCACGGCCTCAGCATTCGCCGCCAGCTCAACTTCACGGTCTGCGGCCAGTCCCGCCTCCGCCTCCAGCTGGAATCGACACGCCGCGCCCCGGCCCCCTTCCAGCTCCTAGTCCAGCGACCCTGAGATAATCCCCAACGGGCCACCCGGCCCATCCCAAGGGGGCGTAGCTCAGTTGGTTAGAGCGCCGGCCTGTCACGCCGGAGGTCGCGGGTTCGAGTCCCGTCGCTCCCGCTCGATGCTTGCCGGCGACGGCGGGCGGATGTCTGCGCTCCACGCTAGGCGAAGTCCGATCCCGTCTGGCATCAGGTGTTCCACCGAGTTCTCCCGCGTCCGGTGTCCGCGCTGGCTGGACCGTTCGAGGACCTCTCGGACGCGGTCCTCTCGGGAGCCTTGTTCGGCTGCAAGCGCCCGCAGCATCTCCAGGTCGATGCCGAGCTCGGCGCGTACGTCGCCGTCGGCGAGACGCCACACCGCGCTTGCTCCCATCATCTGCCGGCGGGCGATCGGATCGAGGTTCTCCTCGACCTGGGGTAGGGGCAGTCCGCCCGGCGGCACGCCCTCGGCTCGAACCGAGTCCGCGAGCTCGTGCATTCCCGCGCAGCGGAGGCCGCGCACCAGCGCTGCGTCCAGGACCGCGCTCGGCAGCTCCTCCATCGGTTCTTTCGCGCCCCGCGCTGCTCCTACCTCGACGGCATAGGCCTTGACCTCGCGTTTTTCGCCACCGTCGAGATGCAGGGCGGCGCCGAAGACGAGGCGGCGCAGCGGCAGCCGGGAGCTCAGTGCCTGGACCTGCTTGACGCCCCGCGCCATCTGCTCGACGGAGGTTGACAAGTCTCCGACCGTGCCTTTGCACTCGACCGCCATCAGCCGCCAGCCGGCCGGCCCAAGCGAGGCGAGCAGGTAGTCCGGCAGCTTGGAGGCCGAGCTCGCGGTGGAGACCAGGCCCGTGCTGCGGAGGAGGTGAATAGCGTCGTCGAGGTTGGCGACGAGCACCGGTCCCCCCGGGGCGATCGCACTGACCGCCAGCTGACCGCCCACGCCCACGCCGACGGCCTCGCTGAAGGAGACTCGATTGTGGTTGCGGATCGCCGTCGCCTCCTCGGTCGGGACGACGGCGCCGCGCGGGTTGTATCCCAGCGCCCAGAAATACCGGAGCAGCGCCCAGGCGCCGGCGGTTCGAAGCGCCTCCGCGGTCAGGCTCGGCGGTCCGGCGGTCAGCCATCCCATCCAGCAGAGGAGCTCGGAGGCGCTGCAGGTCGTGGAACTCTTGCCGCTGAGCTCGGGGACCTCGCGAAGGGTCACCCCGGAAGGTGCTTCCTTATGAAGGCTGACGCGTCTCGCCAGGGCGCCGGTGGATTCGACCTCGAACGCCACGTTTCCTTACTTGGGAGTGAAGCAGTTTGGGTTGTCGATGCAGCAGGGCTCCGGGCTCATGTACGGGATTATGACCTTCTCGGTACGACGCAGATCACGCCTCGTCGCGGTGACCGGAGCGATCCTGTTCCTCCTGTCGCTGGCCGTGGAGCAGATGGCGAACCCCTCCCTGGATCCCACTGCGCACCGAGTCTCAGAGTACGTCCGTGGCGGCGCTTGGCATGGGTGTCACCGCCTGCGTCTGGCGACCCTGGCCCTCGGCGCTGCCGCCCTCCTCTCTCTGCGACTCCCGTAACCGGCCGACCCTGGTCAGGGTCACCATCACGCTTCTGATGCCCGCGGTCGCCACTACGACGCTCCTCCTGGCACTGGACGGCGAAACCGCCGGTATCCGCCAGCGTTTGCTGATCCTGATCGCCTGCGCGTGGCAGCTGTCGGTCCTGTTTCTCGCAGGCGACCCCGCCGAGCGGGGGTGACCGTAGTCGATGGTCAGCCGAGCAGCGGATGGACCAGGCCGTGCTCGGCGCAGATCGCCGGCAGGCTCTCCAGGTCGAACTCGATCTTGAAGCGCTCGCCGAGGGCGGCGGGGTCGAAGGCGCCTTCCTTAGTCATGCGGTCGAACTCGAGGAAGAAGTGCTCGAAGCCGGCGGGGGAGATGATCTCGAGGATGCGGAGGGGCTTGTCGGAGGCGTTCCAGAAGGTGTGCCACTGGTCGCGGGGCTTGAAGGCCAGGTCGCCGGCCTCGGCGTGGATGACGTCGTCGCCGAGGAGGGCGCCCATGCGGCCCTCGAGGACGAAGCTGTACTCGTCGACGCCCTGGTGCCGGTGGCGGGGGGCGCAGAGTGAGCGGGGTGGGACGGGGTGTTCGACCAGGGAGAAGCCGCCGCCGGATTCCTCGCCGAAGACCAGGAAGCGGGCGTCGCAGCCGCCGAGCTGGGCGACGGGGCCGTCGGCCGGGCCGACCTTGCGGGGTCCCTGGGAGGCGTCGAAGCGGCTGAGGGTCTCGGCGAGCCGGGCTGCTGACATGGCGATCTCTCCTTTTGATTGCACGGTGATGTGCGATGAAGTTAGCAGCCGCCGTTGGGTGTGTCAAACTTCGTTGCACAGAGATGTCTACTCAAACTCACCAGGCCTCCAAGCGCAGGTACCGCAAGCGCCGCCGCGCCGAGCTGGAGGAGGAGACGCGCCTTCGCATCACCGAGGCCGCGGTCGACCTGCACGGCTCGCTCGGCCCGGCGCGGACGACGATCAGCGCCGTCGCCGAGCGGGCCGGAGTGCAGCGGGCCACCGTCTACCGGCACTTCCCCGACGAAGAGGCGCTCTTCGGCGCCTGCTCCGCGCACTGGCGGGCGCAGCACCCGCTGCCGGATCTGGCGGCGTGGGCGGCGGTCGGCGATCCGTCCGAGCGCCTGCGGGCCGCGCTCACCGATCTCTACGCCTGGTATGAGCGGGGCGAGGGCATGCTGGAGAAGACGACCCGCGACGCCCCTCTTGTCCCCGCGATGAGAGCCGCCGTGGAAAGCATGGGGACCTGGTTCGCCGAGGCTGTCGCGACGATCGTGCGTGGCCGTCGGGAGCGCGGCGCCCGCCGCCGCCAGGTCGAAGCCGCGATTGGCCATGCCGTCTCCTTTGCGACCTGGCGCTCGCTCGTGCGCGAGCAGGGCCTCTCCAACTCCGATGCCGTAGACCTGATGCAGGGTCTGGTCGGGCTGGCCGCCGAGGGGTGACTCCTAGGCCGGCGGGCTCGATCCGGCAGCACGGCTATGTTGGGCCGAACGTGGCGGGACGCGCGCAGCGATACGCCGGCTGGAGCGGGATCGCCTTCGTGGTGCTGTTCGGCGTCGGCAGCGCGATCTGGGGCCTCGACATGCCGGACACCGGCTCTCCTGTGCGCGAGGTCCTCGACTTCTACCGCGAGACCTCGGACCGGATCGTCGTCGGTGCGAGCCTGAGCCTGCTGGGGATCGCTGCCTTCGTGCTGTTCGCGGCCGCGATTCGCAGCGTGCTGATCGATGCCGGGGGAGACGATTTCCTTGCCACCGCGGCCTTCGGTGGTGCCCTGCTTGGCTTGGCCGCGGGCCTCGGCGCCGAGACGATCAACATGACCGCTGCAGTGCGCGCCGACGATGGCGAGTTGAGCGGTGCCCTCGCCCAGTCGCTGTTCGAGATCTCGCAGGTGCTTGGGTCCGTCGGCGCGGGCGTGGGGATCGGAGTGTTCGCGTTGGCCACCGGGGTGTCGGCGCTTCGAGCCGCCGTCCTCCCGCGCTGGGTCGCCATCATCCTGGTCGTCGTCGGGATCGCGCTGCTGACGCCGCTGTCATATGTCAACGTCGTGGCCGGGTCGGCGATGCTGCTGGTCGCCTTGCTGATCGCCGTATCGCTTCTGCGCGGGCCCACCTCGCTTCCGGGGCGGCCCGCCGAGCGGCTATAGCATCGGCCCGTGGAGCTCGGCGGGGACACGAAGGCGGTGCTGCTGGCCGCGGCGGCGATGTTCCTCTGGGCGCTGTTGCTCGGGGTCTGGAAGTACCGGCAGATCGTCGCGTCCGAGGATGCGGCGGCCCACCCTTACGTCGACATCGCGCACCGGGCGGCTCTGCTCTACAGCTTCGCCCTGCTGCTGGTCGCCACCTTCGTCGAGCTGAGCGGCTGGAGCACGGTGGTGAACCTGCTTGCCGCGGGGGCGATGACGTTCTACTTCTTCGCCGCGGTCGCCGGCTATGTCTGGCACGGGTGGCGGCGGGACACCGACAACCAGTTCCGCGAGCCGATGCAGGGGCTGCACGCCTTCATGGTCGCGCTGATGCTGACCGAGATCGGCGGTTGGCTGGTTTTGATCGCCGGCTTCCTCGACGCCCAGGTGCTGTGATCGGGACCGGTGATCAAATCGGCCGATCCGCGGCCTTGACGACGCAGCGCTCGTAGCCGCCGGCCCCGGGGAACGCTTCGGCCAGGGCGTCGGCGATCATGCGGCTGCGGGCGCGGTAGCCCGGCGTCGTGAAGTGGATACCGTCCTCGATGAACCAGTCGTCCCGTACCGCTGAGGCCCAGTCGAAGATGCGCATGTTCGGGTAGCGCTCGCAGGCCTCGAGCAGGGCTTCGTCCCAGAGCTGCATGTTCTGCTTGGCGTAGGGGCCGGCCTCGACCAGCGACCTGACGTTGACCCAGAGGGCCGGTTCGCCTTCGACCGCCTCCATCATGCGGTCGATCCGGACCTTGGCGTCGGTGTCGGGCGCGACGTAGGCGTTGGCGGAGTCGTTGGTGCCGAGCGCCAGCACCCAGCACCCCTCGAAGCCCTCGCCCTGCCAGCCCATCGCAACGTCGTAGGCGTTCGGTTCGCCTTCGTAGGTCTCGACGATCGAGCGGGCGCCGGAGATCTCGAAGTGCTGTTCGTTGGCGCCGACGCGGGCGTACTGGGAGTCGATGCGATCTGCGGGGTTCGGCAGGTAGTTGCTCGAGGTCAGGCCCTCCGAGGTCGAGTCGCCGAGGTGGATCACCGCTCGGCAGGAGGAGCCGGCGGCTTCCTGCGCCGCCAGCCGTGCCGCCGCGGCCTGCACCGGCGTCAGTCGCACCGTCCTCGATTCGCTCTCCGATCCGGGCACGGTCGACTCGTCGGCGACGCCGACCCCGGCCATGCCGGCTCCTGCCGCGAGGAAGACCGCGACGACCCCGGTCGCCGCCGCCCAGCCGTAGCGCGGCATCGCCTGTGGGCGCCACGTCCCCGCCCGGACCTGGCGCCAGATCCGGCCGAGGGCGCCGTGCCGGATCGGCTCCTCGACGAAGCGCCAGGAGAGCGCCGCGACGGCGATGATCGCCGCCGTCTGCAGGGCGTCGCGCAGGAGGTCGTTGCCCGGGGCCCCGTCCGGCGTGGTCAGGGTGATGATCGGGAAGTGCCAGAGGTAGATCCCGTAGGAGCGGACGCCGAGCCAGCGCAGCGGCGCCCAGCCGAGCGCGACCCCCAGCCGGCTGGCCGGATGCGCCAGCGCCGCCACGACCAGCACCGTCGCCAGCGCCAGCAGCGCGAAGCCGCCCTGATAGAGGAAGGAGGAGAACTGGTCGGTTCGCCAGACCATCAGGGCGATCACGACCAGCCCCGCGACGCCGAGGCCGTCGAGGGTGCGCCGCGCTCCAGGCGCGACGTCGGCCTTCAGCCGCCGGCTGGGCCAGACCATCGCCAGCGCCGCCCCGGCCAGCAGCTCGCAGGCGCGGGTGTCGGTGCCGTAGTAGACGCGCGAGGGGTCGAGGCTCGGCTCATAGAGCACCGCCATCGCGATCGCCGAGGCCACGGCCAGCCCAGCCGTCGTCGCCGCCAGGCGCGGCCGCACACCGGAGGCCCGCGGCGTCTCCCGCACCAGCCTCACCCCGAGCAGCAGCAGGAAGGGCCAGACGATGTAGAACTGCTCCTCGACCGCCAGCGACCAGAGGTGGTTGATCGGCATCTCCGGGCCGAAGTCGGCGAAGTAGGAGACGTCGTGGAAGACCAGCCACCAGTTGTTGACGTAGAAGGCCGCCGAGAGCACCGCGTCCCTGAAGTCGGACGGCTGGTGGGGGCCGAACACGGTCACCCAGGCGACGGTCACGGTCAGCATCAGGAACAGGGCCGGCAGCAGCCGCCGCGCCCGGGCCAGCCAGAAGCGGCCGAGCCGGATGCCGCCGCGCCGCGCCAGCTGGGCGAGCAGCAGGTCGGTGATCAGGTAGCCGCTGAGGGTGAAGAAGACGCCGACCCCGAGCAGGCCGCCGGGCGCCCAGCCGAGGCCCAGGTGGTAGGCGATGACGGCAAGGACGGCCAGCGCTCGCAGCCCATCCAGCCCGGGCATGTAGCGCTGGTTGCGCCTGACTGGTTCGGGCATGGTACGCCGCGAATCGTACGCCGGCCGTGAGCGAGGCGGTGCAACCCCCGTGTCGCCTTTATGGCGGTATGCGCAATAAAAGCGACACAGCCCGCCGTGGCGGGCCGACTGGCGCGCTCAGCCCCGACTGCGGCGGGCGATGAAGACCATCTTGTTGTGGCGCAGTTCGTCCGCGGGCTGCTGCAGCACCGCGTCGTGGTCGTGGCCGAAGACGTCGAGGCACTCGAGGCCGACCTTGCGCAGGGCCTCCAGCACGTCCGCTTCGGGGTGATGGCGCTGGCGGTGCACGTGCGTCTCGATCGCCTCGCCGCCGTTGGCCTCCGTGACTTCGAGACGACCTTCGCAGACGGAGCGAGCGGTCGTGTCGGCCGAAGCCTGGCCGCTCCAGACGAATCGCCGACCCCCTCGCTCGAGCTCTTCGGTTTCGGCGAAGAACTCGCGGAACGTCCGCAGCGTGTTGACGTCGAACAGCAGCAGCCCGTCGGGCGCCAGGTTCGCCCGCATGCCGCTCAACGCCCGTTTCAGGTCATCGGCGCTGAGCAGGTAGTTGACCGCGTCGTCCAGCGACCAGACCAGGTCGAACTCGCCGAATACCGGCAGCTCCCGCATGTCCTCCACGCTCAGCCGCGCCTTGTCCCCGGCCTTGGCCCGGGCCAGCTCGAGCATCGAGGGCGAGATATCGCAGGCGGTCACCTCCCACCCTTTCTCGAGCATCGAGAGGAAGCTGCGCCCGGTCCCGCAGCCGATGTCGAGCAGGCGATTCCCGCTCAATCCGTGGCGTTCCAGCTCCGGCATGAGGTTTCCCAGCCACAGCTCATAATCGTGGTGGGAGGTGAAGTCGTCGTAGACGGGGGCGATCGCCTCGTAGGCCTCCTCGGCCCACTCGCTCCCCGACTTGGCTGCAGCTTGCATGCCCTTCGAGACCGGCAAATCGTTAACAAAGTTTCATTGCTCAACTTTGATAGTTTGTTCGACCATCGTGCAGGTTCGGGAATTGACCAACCGAGCGAAACGGGGAGCGACTGCCGGTGACGGCTGGGAGTGGAACGACGCCCACCGGGTCTGTCTGCGCCTCGCCTATCGCTACGCCAAGAACCCGAGCGAGGCGGAGGACATCGCCCAGGACGCCTTGCTGCGGGCCTGGCGACGGCGCTCCACCCTGCGCGATAGCGGTAGCCGCAAGCAGTGGCTGGCGACGATCGTCCGCAACGAGGCGTTCCGCCAGCACGCTCGCCTGCGCCCCGACCCGGTGGACACGATGGAGAACGACGTAGGCGTCGACGACGAGCGAGTGATGGCGACGGTCGAGCGGGCCGACATCCACGCCGCCCTCGACCGCCTCAACGAGCGCGACCGGCAGCTGGTTCGCCTGCGCTACGAGGAGGACCTGACCCAGGCCGGCATAGCCCGCCGCCTCGGAATCCCGGAAGGGACGGTCAAGGTCCGCCTGCACCGCGTACGCGACAAGCTGCGCCGCGAGATCGATCTCATCTAGCAGGGGACGGAGACAGGGGTTGACGGCCGGCGGAGGCGCCCCGGCCGTCGGCCGCTAGCCGGTTGCCGCCCTTCGCATTTCCTCGGCCGCGGCGCCGGGCCCGATGTATGGGACGAGCGTCGCGAAGAGCAGCTCCGGCAGCAGCTCCGGCAGCCGCTCGGCGCGGCCGCTGAGCAGCTCGTCGAAGATCAGGCCGGACGCCGCCCCGGCCGCCATCAGGCCGATGTTGTCCGGCAGCTCGCGTCCCCCCGCCAGGTCCCGGCCGTCCTCGAGGAGCTCGGCGAACCTGTTGATCGCGTCCCAGTGGCGCTGGCGCGCGTCGACGCCAGCCGCGGCGACCTCGACGATCGCTGTCCGCGCCAGCTCGGGGTCGCGGGCGAAGAGGTCGACGATCGCTTCCAGCCCGGTGCGCACCCGCTCCGGCCAGGGCCGCTCGACGTCGCAGTTGGCGAGGACCTCGTCGAGCACCCGTTCGACCGCCTGGTCGTAGGCGACGAGGAAGCACGCGGGCTTGTCGTCGAAGTACCTGTAGAAGACGGGGCGGGTGGTGTCGGCCTCTTCGATCACGTCGGCCACCGAGGTCAGCTCGTAGCCCTTGCGGCCGACGACGCGCACCATCGCCTCGAGGATGAGTTGACGCCGCGATTTGGTAGCTGACATCGGCCAGACCGCAAGGTGCGAACTATTCAGTATTTAAATAATAGCGGCACGTGTACGGAGGGGTTCATCGAGTCAGCTCATCCACCTCCCGGGCAGCCGCACGCGGGCCGACATACGGCACCAGGGTGGCAAAAAGGGCATCCGAGAGCAAACCGGGAAGCCGCTCGGCCCGCCCCGCGACCAGCTCGTCGGAGATCAGCCCGGCGACCCCGCCGATCGCCATCCGCGAGGTGTTCGCGGGCAGCCTCCGGCCCCCCGGAGCGAAGTCGCGTCCCTCCTCGAACAGCGGCGTCAGCCGCTGCACCGCGACCCGGTAGCGGCGCTGCGCGGCCGGGCCCGCGGCGCCGATGTCGACCAGCGCCAGGCGGGCCAGCTCCGGCTCCGCCGCCAGCACCTCCAGCAGGGCGCTCAGCCCCGCCCGCGCCCGCTCCGGCCAGCGCTCCTCCGTTTCGTAGGCCGAGACGACCTGGCGGACGAGGACGTCGACGGCGTTGTCGTAGGCGGCCAGGAAGCAGGCTTCCTTGTCCTTGAACAGCTCGTAGAAGGTCGTGCGCGAGATCCCCGCCTCCTTGGTCAGGTCGCCGACCGTCGTCGCCGCGTAGCCCTTGGCGGCGGCAACCCGGATCGCGGCGTCGAGGAGCCGTTCCCGCTGGGAGCGGGCGACGACCTCGGGCGGGAGCCGGTGCCGTCCCCGCGGCGGTCGCCACGGACCCCTGCTCGCCGCCTCCACCCGCTCAGACCTCGCTCGACCGGACCAGCTTCTCGGCCTCGCGCGACTGGCGCAGCGCCTCGTCCTGGCCGAGGTAGGGGACGGTGGTGATGTAGACGACGTCGGGGAGCAGCTCGCGCAGGCGCTCGGCGTTGCCGGCGATGATCTGGCCGACGATCAGCGACTCGGCGGCCGCCAGCGCCGCCCGCCCGGCACTGGCGGGGATCGCTCCCTCCTCGACCGGGTCGTTGCGGCCGAGGTCGAGCAGCGACTGCAGCACCCGCTTGCCGGAGGCGTAGAGCTCGAAGGCCGGCGCGCTGGTCGAGGGCGCCTCGACCAGCGCCATGCGGGCGAAGGCGGGGCGACTGGCCAGCAGGTCGAGGAAGGCGGCGGCGGCGTCGCGGACCATCGCCGCCCACGGCTTGTCGGGCGAGTAGACGGCGACGATCCGACCCATCGCGTCGGCCAGCGAGAGCTCCATCGCGGCGTGGAAGCACTCCTCCTTGTCCTTGAACAGCTCGTAGAAGGTGGCGCGGGAGACGCCGGCCGGCTCGCATATGTCGGCGATCGTCGTCGCCCCGTAACCCTTCCTGGCGCAGCTCTCGGCCATCGCGACGAGGATCCGTTCGCGCTGGGAGTGGGCGATCAGCGGCTCGGCGAGGTCCTCGCGGCCGGCCGGCAGTCGTTCCCGCTCGAGCAGGTCGCCAAGGTCGGGGGCGGTGCTGCGGTGAGAGGGCAGCGGCGGCAATGCGGCTCCTGACAGACAACGGCGTTCAGGTAAACGCAATTGTACACCTCTACAGGCTTTTCTGTAGACGACGCAGTACCGAGTTGACGACACGGCGGCCGCTGGGAAACGGGCGGGATTCCCGGCGGAGCCGCCGCGCCGCTCAGCAGATGCGCCGCTGTTTGTCGCCCGCCGCTGCCGCCTGCGGAGAGGGCACTCCGTCGATCTTGGCCAGCGCCGCCTCGATGTCCTCGCCCAGCATGTCGGCCATGTCGCGGCTGAAGTTCTCCCGCACGACCATCCGCAGCACGGCAACCGACTCGGCGTCGGCCGGCAGCGTGTAGGCGGGGACGATCCAGCCTCGCTCGCGCAGCCGCTCGGAGAGCTCGTAGACGTCGACGTCACCGTCACGCCCGGTCGGCCGCACGACCACCACCGGCAGGTAGCGGGCGTCGTTGAGCAGCTCGAAGCGGCCGGAGGCGGTCAGCGCGCTCTCCAGCTTGCCCGCGTTCTTCATCAGGTTGCCGACGATCCGCTCGTAGCCTTCGCGGCCGAGCCGGAGGAAGTTGTAGTACTGGAGCAGAACGGCGTTGCTGGCGCGGCTGAAGTTGAGGCTGTAGTTGGGCATCTCGCCGCCCAGGTAGTTGATCTTGAAGACCAGCTCCTCGGGCACGGTCTCGATGTCGCGGAAGATCACCGAACCCATGCCGGGGTAGACGAGCCCGAACTTGTGGTTGGAGACGTTGATCGAGCGCACCTGCTCGAGCCGGAAGTCCCACCTGAGGTCGGGGTAGGCGAAGGGAGCGATGAAGCCACCGCTGGCGGCGTCGACGTGGATCGGGATGTCCCAGCCCTTCTCGTCCTTGACCCGACGCAGCAGGGTGTCGATCCCCTCGACGTCGTCGATCTGGCCGGTGTAGGTGGTGCCGAGGACCGCGCCGACCGCGATCGTGTTCTCGTCGATCAGCGGCTCGACCTCCTCGGGGCCGATGATGTGCCGCTCCGGGGTCAGCGGGATCAGCCGCTGCTCGACGTCGAAGTAGCGCGTGAACTTCTCCCAGCAGGTGTGGACGTCGGCGCCGAAGACGATGTTCGGCTCGGCGCTCTCGTCGCCGCGACGCGCGCGCCAGCTCCACTTGTGGGCGAGCAGGCCGAGCATGATCGCCTCCGAGGAGCCGATCGTCGCCGTGCCGACCGCTTCCCCGTCGGCCGGGGCGTTCAGGAGCCGGCCCATCATGCTGACCACCCGGTGGTGGATCTCCTCGGTTTGCGGATACTCGTCCTGGTCGACGAAGTTGCGGTTCAGCGTCTCGGTCGCCAGCTGCTGCGCCTCGGGCTCCATCCAGGTGGTGACGAAGGAGGCGAGGTTGAGCGCCGGATTGCCGTCGAGCTCGAGCTCGTCGTGGATCAGCTGGTAGGCGGCCCGGGCTGGCATCGAGGCCGCGGGGATCTCGTGGGCCGGGACCTCGTCGGTGAAGTAGCGGCTGCTGTAGGTGTCGCCGGCCAGCGTGGCGTCGTCGCCGCTGCGGACCTTGCGGATCATCACGCGCACTGTACATGCGGGCGAGAGCGCCCAGCTGAACTTCGGACCGCTGTACAACGACGGCGCAGCGGTCCGCCGCGACCATTTGACGATGCACAGAGCGCTCCGCCAGATCGTCGCCTTCGGCGGGGGCGGGTTCTCGATGGAGTCCGGGAACCCCCTGCTGGACGAGTACGTGCTGGAGCTGACCGGCGTGGCCCGCCCCCGCGTCTGCTTCCTGCCCTCGGCGAGCGGCGACGCCGACCACTACGTCGTTCGCTTCTACCGCGCTTTCGGGGCCGATCGCTGCGAGCCAAGCCACATCTCCCTCTTCCGCCGCGAGCAGGGGCCGGCCGACCTGCGCGACCACCTCCTCTCCCAGGACCTGATCTACGTCGGCGGCGGCAGCGTCCTCAGCATGCTCGGCGTCTGGCGGGCGCACGGGATCGACGAGATCCTGCGCGAAGCGTGGGAACGGGGCGTCGTGCTCTGCGGCCTCTCGGCCGGCTCCCTCTGCTGGTTCGCGGAGGCGGTGACCGGCTTCCACGGCAAGCCGCGCCGAGTCGAGGGGATCGGGCTGCTGCCGTTCAGCAACTGCGTCCACTACGAGCCGGGGTCGAGTCGGCGCTACGCGTACCACCGGTTCCTGCGCCAGGGCATGCGCTCCGGCTACGCGGCCGAGGACGGGGCGGCGCTCCACTTCAGCGGCAGCGAGCTGCGCCGCGTCGTCGCCTCGCGGCCCTCGGCGCGCGGCTACCGGCTCGACCTGGTCGGCGACCGGGTGGTGGAGATGCGGATCGCAACCGCCTACCTAGGCGATCCCGGCGCAACCCGCCACCTGCCGCCGCTACCAGACGCGATGTCGACGGCGGCAGCATGACCACGAGCGGCCGAGTTCGCGTTTTGTCGCGCTATGCGCGACTAAAGGCGAACTCGGGGACGAGATGATCTCCCGCGTCCTCGCACTCGGTGGGCACGACTTCACCTCGCGGCCGCCGGATCGCGCCGTCTGCGAGCTGATGCTGCGGCTGGCGACGAGCCGGGCCGGTGGGCGCCCCCGCATCTGCATCCTGCCGACCGCCAGCGGCGACACCTCCGAGCAGATCGGCCGCTTCTACGCCGCCTTCGGGGAGCGGCCCTGCGAGCCCTCCGACGTCTCCCTCTTCCGGCTCGGTCGCCGCCCGATCGAGCTGCGCGACCACCTCCTCTCCCAGGACCTGATCTACGTCGGCGGCGGCAGCCTGCTCAACCTGCTGGCGGTCTGGGAGGCGCACGAGCTGGAGGCGATCCTCAGCATGGCCTGGCGCCAGGGGGTCGTCCTCGCCGGCCAGAGCGCCGGCGCGATGTGCTGGTTCGAGGCCGGCATCACCAAGTCCTCGGGCAAGCCCGAACCGGGTGCCGGCCTCGGCCTGCTCGGCGGCAGCCTCTGCGTCCACTACAACAACGAACCCGACCGCCGTGCCGCCTACCTCGACGCCGTCGGCAACGGGATGCCGGGCGGCTACGGGCTCGACGACTACGCCGGCCTGCTCTGGGAGGGCGGCGGCGAACCCGCCGCCGTCACCGCCCAGCGCGGCGCCCGCGCCTACCGCGTCGCCAAGGGCGAGGACGGCGTCGTCGAGTCGGCCCTGCCTGCCCGCTTCCTTCCTGCCCCAGCTCCAGCGGCGCTGCGGGAGGACATCGCCGAGTTCAGGCGAGTGAAACGAATGCGCCAGCGCGCCGGCTGGCTGACCTGACCACAGCCCCGCATCAGGGCCCAGATACCCGGATGCTCGCCGCTCGGCGCCGGCGGGCCCTGCGGCTGCGGCTGCTAGGCGCCGGCCCCAGCGGCCGGCGGCGCGGTCGGGTCGCCGTCCCCTTCGCCGGGGTTCTCCCGCGCGATGTAGTCCTCGGTCAGCAGCAGGTTCTCCCGCGAGCGCTCGACCACGTTGAGGAGGTCGTTCATCAGCGCCACCTCCTCGACCTGCTCCTTGACGAACCACTGCATGAACTGCTCGGCGCGGTAGTCCTTGACCTCGCGCGCCAGCTCGAACAGGGCGTAGATCTCCTCGCCGACCCGCTTCTCCTGCTCGAGCGCCATTCGCACCGGCGCGACCCCGTCGTCGTAGCTGGTCTGCTGCGACTTGATGTCGGGGATGCGGACCTCGGCGCCGACGTCGAGCAGGTACTGGACCATCATCATCGCGTGCTCGCGCTCCTCCAGCGCCTGGCGGTAGAAGAAGTGGGCAAGCCGGGGCAGCGTCTCGGCGTCGTAGTAGACGGCGGCGCCGACGTACTGCTGCGAGGCGGCGAACTCGTTGGCGATCTGCTCGTTGAGGGCGTCGGCGAAGCTCTTCTCGGCCATGTCACTCCTTGCTCGCGGGACAGTTGAAGCAACGTAGCCGAAAGCTCGAGTTCGGCCAGCCGAAGCGGCGTTGAGGCCGCCCTAACCGTTCCAGCGGAATCCGGTCGGCGTCAGCCGCGGCTGCAGCGGACTCGTCGGCAGGCCTGGTGGCGGGTCGGCTTCGTTGTAGCCGCGCGGGGCGGTGTCGTTGGGCGTGTCGGGGTGGAAGAGGGCGGCGAGTGCCTGGATGTGGCCGCGGCCGACGCCCAGCTCCCACTGGCCGCCGCCGTAGGCGCCGATGCCGCGCTCGGCGCAGTGGTCGTAGGTCTCGCAGAGGTCGCGCAGGCCGCCGATCCGCGACGGCTTCACGTTGACCATCCGCGGCTCCCAGGGCAGCTGCTCGATGTCCGCGATCGAGTGGATCGGCGCGTCCCAGGTGAGCCGGTCGCGAATCGGCTCCAGCAGCGGCCTGGTCTCGTCGTTGACGTCGGGGTCCTCGAGCCAGGCGTCGGGGAAGGCTTCGATCAGCTTCGCGTACAGCTCGGGATCGGTCTCGACGTCGACGACCGTGCCTTTGTAGAAGCCCTTGAGGTCGAGCGAGTCGACGGCGCCGGTCTCGACCAGCGCGGCGATCAGCTCGTCGCTCCAGTCGTTGGTCGGGTCGAGCTTGAAGCGCAGGTCGGGGTATGGGTCGAGCTTGCGCCGCAGCGTCTCGATCGAGGAGGGCTCGCCTGGGCCCGGCGAGAGTCGCATCGAGCAGACGAAGGAGACCGGGCGGGCCTCGCGGCCGAGCGCAGCCTCGATGCCGACGCCGGCCTGGCGCAGGGCGAGGTCGAGCGCCGCCGACTCGAAGGCCCAGCGCCGATAGCGGCGCGAGACCTCGCGCTGCGGCTCCGCCGGGAAGGTGTCGAGCTTGGCCATGAAGTCGCAGAACTCGCCCAGGGTCGCGTGCCCGGTCAGGTCGAGGACCGGCCCGGCGTCCTGCAGGGCGACGTGGTCGAGCGCGTCGTAGGTGACGTCCTCGCCCAGCCCCTCCTCGCCGCCGCCCTGGAGGTGGATCGCCGTGGAGAGCCGATCGAAGCCCGGGACCTGCAGCTCCAAGCCCTCCAGCTCGTAGCCCTCGATCTCCAGGGGTAGGTCGGCGAGTCGGTCGAAGGTGGGCATGGGCGGTCAGTCTAGGGGGGAGGGGTGGGGGCGTCCCTGCCGCGGCGCTGGGTTTTTCGCCGCTGAGTAGGTGGCCGTCCGAGATGGTCGGTGGGGCCGAAAAACAGGACGCCGCTTGCGGCAGGGACACCCCCACCCCTCCCTCATCGGCCGACTCGCGTTGTCCAGATGCCAGACTCGTCGCAGCCTATGAAGCACACGGCTCACGGGTACTGGTTGGAAGAGGCGGGTGAGATTCAGCCGATGCCACCCCTTGAAGGTGAGCAAAGCGCGGACGTGGTCGTAATTGGTGGTGGCTATACCGGGATGTGGGCTGCCTGGCAGGTGAAGGTGCTGGAGCCTGGGGCTCGGGTTGTGTTGCTGGAGGCCGATCTGTGTGGGTGGGGGCCGAGCGGGCGGAACGGGGGGTTCTGCAACGTGATGTGGTTCTCGCTCCCCAACATGCAGGCACGCTGGGGAGATGAGGGGGCGCTTGCCGTGGCGCGGGCCTCGGCGGAGGCGGTGGCGGGGATCGAGTCGTTCTGCCGCGAGCAGGAAGTCGACGCCTGGTTCCGCCGCGGCGGCTACCTGCAGGTCTCGACCGCGCCGGCCCACGACGGGGCCTGGGAGGAGGCACTCGCCGCCTACAGGCAGCTCGGCGGGAGCGATGCCATCCAGCCTTTGGACGAGCATGAGGTCGCGGCCCGCTGCGCTTCACCCGCATTTCGCGGTGGCGCCTTCTATCCCGATGCGGCGACGGTGCAGCCGGCGCGGTTGGCGCTAGGACTGCGCGAACGACTGCGCGCCGCCGGCGTCGAGATCTACGAGCGCTCGCCGGTGCGATCGGTGCGCTCGGCGCCGGCCGCACCGGACACAGGCGCCGGCCGGCGAGTCCGCGGTCCGGTCGAGGCTCGCACGCCGTCGGGCGCCGTTCGAGCCGGCGCCGCGGTCGTCGCCATCGGCGGCGCCGTCAAGGCACCGGGCGGGCCGCTGCGCAACGCGCTCACGGTCACGTCTTCCCACATCGTCCTCACCGAGCCCGTGCCCGCCGTGCTCGAGGAGATCGGCTGGATCGGCGGCGAGTGCATCACCGACAGCCGCACCCTGATCGACTACTTCCGCACCACCCCCGACGGCCGCATCGCCTTCGGCTGGGGCGGCGGCCGGATCGAGATGGGCGCCCGCCTGCACGGCCGGGCCGAGGTCGACCCCGAGGCGGTGGCGGCAGCAGCAGCGCGCCTGTACGACTACTTCCCGCTTCTGCGGAGCGCGGGTCCGAACGGCGGCCCCGCCCGCATCGCGCACGCCTGGGGCGGCCCGATCGACGTCTCGCCGACCCACCTGCCCGTGATCGCTCCTATCGGTGGCAGCACCTTCGCCGCCGCCGGCTACACCGGCAACGGCGTCGGCCCCTCCCACATGGTCGGCCGCGCCCTGGCCTCCCTAGCCCTAGACCGCCGCGACGAGTACGCGCGCCTCCCCATCGTCGACCCCTCCCCCCAGCGCGTCCCCCCGGAGCCCCTCCACTGGCTAGGCGGCGAAGCCATCCGCCGCGCCCTGATGAGCAAGGAGGAAGCCGAGCTGGCCGCCCGCGATCCGAGCAAGCTCAGCTCATTGATCGCACGCGTGCCGGAGCTTGTCGGCTTCCACATCGGCCGCTGACTCGCGCATCCGACATTTACCCCACTCTGGTGTGGTCAATGTCGGATGCGTCAACGGGGGGCGGCGATCAGAGGGGGCGTGGGGGTGTCCGGCGACAAGCGGCGTCGTTTCGCCCCGCCAACTCAACGAGTGAGGAGACCGCGGCTGGCGAAATCCCAGCGCGGAGCCGGACACCCCCACGCCCCCTCCTCACCACCGACTCGTGATCACCTTCTTCCGCGTATAGAAGTCCACCGCATCCATCCCGTTGGCGTGCAGATCGCCCGCCATCGAGTCCTTCCACCCAGCAAACGGGAACCACGCCACCGGTGCCGGTACGCCAACGTTGACGCCGAGCATGCCGGCCTCGGCCTCGTGGCGGTAGCGGCGCGCCGCCTCGCCGGAGCTGGTGAAGATCGCGCCGGCGTTGCCGTAGCGGGAGCCGTTGAGGAACTCGAGCGCGGCCTCGAGGTCAGGGGCGTCGACCACGGTCAGCAGCGGTCCGAACAGCTCGTCGCGCGCCAGCTCCGACTCGGTGTCCGCGGCCGCGATCGTCGGGCCCAGCAGGGTGCCGGCCGGGCCGCCGTTCCCGCTGCGACCGTCCAGCAACAGCTCGGCGCCATCGTTCTCCGCTCGCTCGACCGCCTCCACCAGTCGCTCTCGTGCCTGCGCCGAGACCATCGGGCAGACGTCGGTGACCGGGTCGTCGCCGGCGCCGACCCGCAGCTCGGTGGCCGCCGCTACGAGCGCCGCACGGACCTCCGCGCGGCGCTCCTCGTCGCCGACCGCGACGCAGACCGACCCCGCCAGGCAGCGCTGGCCGGCGGCGCCGAAGGCGGAGCCCACGATCGCCGGCATTGCCTGCTCGAGGTCGGCGTCGGGCATCACCACCAACGAGTTCTTGGCGCCGCCAAGGGCCTGCACGCGCTTGCCAGTCGCCGCCGCCCGCTCGGCGACGAAGCGCGCCGTCTCGGCGCGGCCGACGAAGGAGATCGCGTCGATGCCCGGGTCGTCGAGGATCGCGGTGACCGCCTCGCGACCGCCGTGGACGAGGTTGACGACACCGGGTGGGATCTCCTCGATCGCGTCGACCATCTCGACGATCAGCGAGGCCGGGCGTGGGTCCTGCTCGGAGGGCTTCAGAACGAAGGAGTTGCCGCAGGCGATCGCGTAGGGGAGGAACCAGAGCGGGATCATCGCCGGGAAGTTGAACGGGGTGATCGCGGCGACGACGCCGACCGGCTGGCGCACCAGCTCGACGTCGACCCCCGCGGCGACCCCCTCCAGCGTCTCGCCCTTCAGCAGATGGGGGATCGCCGCCGCCGACTCGACCGACTCGATCCCGCGGCCGATCTCGCTGTCGGCGTCGGCGAGGGTCTTGCCCATGTCGGCGCCGACCAGCGTCGCCAGCTCCTCGCGCCGGCGAAGCAGCTGGTCTCGCAGCGCCAGCACCGCTCGCGCCCGCCGCTGCGGCGGCACCTCGCGCCAGCCGGGCTGCGCCGCCCGCGCCGCGGCCACCGCCTCGCGCACCTGCCGCTCGCCGGAGAGCGGCACCAGCGCGGCGACCTCGCCCGTCGCTGGATCGACGTCGTCGAGAGTGGCGACGCCGTCGACCGGGCGCCAGGCGCCGCCCACGTAGTTCGTCAGCCGCACCGCCTCCCCCGCCGGTGGGCCGATTCCGGTCGATATACGTCCTGCTCGAGGCCCGTCGGCGGGAGGCGTCACGTCGTCGCCGTCGCTCCGGGCGCCGTCACCGGTTCGGGCCGCACCGCCGCCATCCGCTCCGCGCGTCGCTGCTGCCACAGGACCAGGGCGACGCCGAGCGCGGTGACGACGAAGAGCAGGGTGGCCAGCGCGTTGACCTGCACCGGGATGCCGCGCAGGCTGACCCCGTAGACGTAGAGCGGGAAGGTCACGGTCGTCCCCGAGTTGAAGTTGGAGATCACGAAGTCGTCGATCGAGAGGGCGAAGGCGAGCAGCGCCGCGGCGATTATCCCCGGCGCCAGCAGCGGCAGGGTGACGGTGCGGAAGGTCGCGAACGGCGTCGCGCCGAGGTCGGCCGCCGCCTCCTCGAGGTTGCGGTCGAAGCCGATCAGCCGCGAGCGGACGACGACGACGACGAAGCTGATCGAGAACATCACGTGGGCCAGCAGCAGCGTCGTGAAGCCGAGCGCGAACGAGTAGTAGATGAACATCGAGAGCAGCGAGGCGCCGATCACGACCTCGGGCGTCGCCATCGGGATCACGATCAGCAGGTTCGCCGCGCGTCGCCCGAGGAACCGGTGACGGACCAGGGCGATCGCCATCAGCGTGCCGATCGCGGTCGAGATCAGGGTCGAGAAGGCGGCCAGCCGCAGGCTGGTCATCAGCGCGTCGTTCAGTTGCGGCAGCGAGAAGATCGTGCGCCAGTACTCGAGCGTGAAGCCCTCGTCGAGGCCGAAGGTCAGTTTGTCTTTCGGCGCCTCGCCGAAGGAGAAGACGGCGATGACGACGATCGGGATCAGCATGTAGGCGACGGCGAGGGCGGCGTAGATCGGCAGCGCGTTGCGCCGCAGCCAGCTCCAGGCGCGGGTCGCGGCGCTCATCTCGCCGTTTCCTCGTCCTCGTCGCCCATGAAGGCGCCGGTGCCGGCGAAGCGGATGTAGAGGACGACCACGGCGAGGATCAGCGCCATCATCAGGAAGGAGAGCGCGGCAGCCTCCGGGTAGTCGCGCTGGTTCAGGTAGAGCGACTGGATCACGTTGCCGATCATCGCCTGCTGGGTGCCACCGAGCAGCTGGGCGTTGATGTAGTCGCCGAAGGCGGGGATGAAGGTGAGCAGGACGCCGGCGACGATGCCGGGCATGGTCAGCGGCAGCGTCACTTTGAGGAAGGCCTGGCGTGAGGACGAGTAGAGGTCCTTGGCCGCCTCGACCAGGCTCAGGTCGAGCCGCTCCAGGTTGGCGTAGAGCGGCAGGATCATGAAGGGCAGGAAGTTGTAGGTGAGGCCGGCGATCACCGCGCCCGAGGTGGCGAGCACCCGCCCGTCCTGCGGCACCAGCGTCAGCGTCTGCAGGACGCTGACGATCGGGCTGTCGTCGCTGAGAATCGTTTTCCAGGCGATCGTGCGGACCAGGTAGGTGGTGAAGAACGGCGCGATCACCGCGAACAGCAGCAGCAGCTTGAAGCGGCCGGCGCGGAAGGCGATCGCGTAGGCGAGCGGGTAGGCGATCAGCAGCGCCAGCACCGTCGCCGTGCCCGCGTAGAAGAAGGAGCGAAGGATCTGGTCGCCATGGCCGGAGAGGGAGTCGGGGAAGTTGGCCCACTCCCAGCTGAAGACGAAGCCGCCGCTGGTCAGCGAGCCCGACCGCAGCGCCAGTTCGCCCATGAAGTACATGGGCACGATGAAGAAGACGACGAGCCAGAGCAGGCCCGGCCCCAGGAGCCAGTAGGGGACCAGGCGCTGCTTCAGGCTCATTGGATCATCCGGTCAGAACGTCCTGCCAGGCCTCGTTGACCCGTTCCAGGTCGGGCGGCGTGTTCTGACCCGTGCATTTGCTGGTGAACTCCTCGGTCGGGAAGACGATCTCGCTCTCCGCGAGGGGCGATCCCCGTTTCTCGAGGAGCTCTTTGACACCCTGCACCGGTGAGATGTATTCGACGTATTCGGTGATGTCGACCGCCACCTCCGGCCGGTAGACGAAGTCCATCCAGGCGAGGGCCGCGGGAGTGTTGGGGGCGCCCACCGGGATCACCATGTTTTCCGACCACTGCGTGCAACCCTCGGTCGGCATCCGCCATTCGGCGTTTTTGTTTTCGATCAGCGAGGCGTCGCCCGACCAACCGATCGCGGCGACGATGTTGCCGGCGGTCAGGTCCTCGGTGTATTCGTTGCCGGTGAAATCGCGAATCTGCCCCGACTCGGCAGCCGCCTTGATCCTGTCGATCGCCTTCAACCATTCCTCGTCGCTCGCCGTCGCCGGGTCGACCCCTTCGGCGAGCATCACCAACGCCGGCGTTTCGCGCAGTTCTTCCAGCATCGTCACCTTGCCCCTGTATTTCGGGTCGAAGAGGTCGTTGACGGAGCGGATCTCAGGCGCCTTGGAGGTGTCGACCCAGATCCCGGTCATCCCGCCCTGCCATGGCACCGAGAACTTGCGCTCCGGGTCGAATCCCGGGCTCTCGAGGCTGGGCGCCAGGGTTTTGAAGACCGTCGGCAGGTCGGCGTGGTCGATCTCCTGCAGGTAGCCGAGGTCGTACATCTGCTTCGCCATGTAGTCGGCGACGACGAAGATGCTGCGCCCGCCCGATTCGCCCTGTTCGAGCTGCGGCTGGAGCTTGCCGAAGAAGCCGTCGTTTGAGTTGATGTCCTCGATGTAGTCGACGCTGACGCCGGTTTTGCCTTCGAACTCGGCGACGGTCCCTTTCGGGCCGGGGTCGATGTAGCCGGGCCAGTTGGAGATCGTCAGCTCGCCGCTGACGGGCCCGCCTTTCGCCGTCGTCACCTTCTCACTGCTGCCGCCGCCGACGGTGTCGTCGCCGCACGCAGCGAGGCCCAGGATCAGGGCAACGAGGGCGACCGCGGAGGCGATCGCCAGCACCGCTCCTCTCGCTCGCGTTCCTCCAGTGTCCATCTCGATCACCCTCTCTTGGTTGACTCCAGCTCGGCGCTCTCGGCGGCGCTTTCCTCCTCAGTTGGCCGTCCAGCCACCGACTCACGCACCACGTGCATGTGCTCCGGGTCCCAGCTCAGCGCCACCCGCGCGCCGCCGCCCGGCAATCGCTGCCGTTCGGCCTCGCTGGCGTTGGGGACGAGCACGGTCATCCGGACGCCGTCGCCGAGGTCGACGACGATCTGCGTCGACGTCCCCAGGTAGAGCGAGCTTTCGACCGTGCCCTCGACTCGGGGCATGCCGTTGGCGGAGGGCGCCACGGGCTCCAGCGGCTCGATCCGCAGCTTCTCCGGCCGCACCACCGCCTGGCAGCGTTCGCCGCGGGGCAGGCCGTCGACCGGCACCCGCACCGCGGGCCCGTGCTCCAGCCGCACCTCGTCGCTGCCGGCGACGACGGCCGGCATCAGGTTGGAGACGCCGATGAAGCCGGCGACGAAGGTGGTCGCCGGCCGCTCGTAGACGCCCTCGGGGTCGGCCACCTGCTCGACCCGGCCGCGGTTCATCACCGCGATCCGGTCGCTCATCGTCAGCGCCTCCTCCTGGTCGTGGGTGACGTAGACGAAGGTGATCCCGACCTCGCGCTGGATCCGCTTCAGCTCGACCTGCAGGCCCTTGCGCAGCTTCAGGTCGAGGGCGCCGAGCGGCTCGTCGAGCAGCAGCACCTTGGGCAGGTTGACCAGGGCCCGCGCCAGCGCCACCCGCTGCTGCTGGCCGCCGGAGAGCTGCGACGGGCGCCGCCTCGCCTCGCCCGCCAGCCCCACCCGCTCCAGCTCGGCGGCGACCCGCCGCCCGACCTCCTCCCTGGCGACTCGCTTGCGGCGCAGGCCGAAGGCGACGTTGTCCTCGACGCTCATGTGGGGGAAGAGCGCGTAGCTCTGGAAGACAGTGTTGGTCGGGCGCTTGTGCGGCGGCAGCTGGGCGACGTCGGCGCCGTCGATCCGGATCGTCCCCTCGCTCGGCCGCTCGAAGCCGGCGATCATCCGCAGCGTCGTGGTCTTGCCGCAGCCGCTCGGCCCGAGCAGAGTGAAGAACTCGCCGCCGAGCAGCTCCAAGCTGAGATCGTCGACGGCGAGCAGATCGCCGAAGCGCTTGCTGACGCTTTGCAACTCGACGCTCGGAGTCGTGGCTTCCAAAAACTCTCCTCGACCTTCGCTTGCCTCGATGGAGTCGATCCACTAGACGGTATGTCCGAGGCGGAACCTTGACAAGGGGCGGGGCCGCCAAAGCGAGGCGTTACGCTTGTACAACACGTACAAGTAAATGCCAAGCCCTTGACGACGTGACCATTGCATAGCGGCGTTACCCGCTCTAGCTTTGTCCATAACGTCGTAGCACGAGAGGAGCAGCCGCATGGCCATCGCGTCGCAGACGACCGCACCAGTCGACACCAGTCTCCAGGAGTTGGCGAAGCGGCATCTGTGGATGCACTTCTCGCGCATGGGCCCCTACCTGGACGGCGCCGAGATCCCGATCATCGTCCGCGGCGAGGGCTGTTACGTCTACGACGAGCACGGCAAGCGCTACCTGGACGGGCTCTCCGCCCTCTTCTGCGTCAACGCCGGCCACGGCCGCGAGCAGCTGGCCGAGGCGGCGGCGCGGCAGATGGAGGAGCTCGACTTCTACACGCTGTGGAGCTACGCGCACCCGCGCGCGATCGAGCTGGCCGCTCGGCTCGCCTCGCTGGCGCCGGGCGACCTCAACCGCGTCTTCTTCACCTCGGGCGGCTCGGAGGCGGTCGAGTCGGCGCTGAAGCTGGCCCGCAACTACCACCGCGTGCACGGCAAAGGCCAGAAGCACAAGACGATCGCCCGTGAGATCGCCTACCACGGCACCTCGCTGGGGGCGCTCTCGGCGACCGGGATCACCGACCTGCGCGCCCAGTTCGAGCCGCTGGCCCCGGGCGGCTGCCACGTCCCCAACACCAACGTCTACCGCTGGCCCGAGGACCGCCACCCGCTCTGGGCGGCGACGGCGATCGAGGAGCGGATCGAGTTCGAGGGTCCCGACACGGTCGCCGCCGTGATCCTCGAGCCGGTCCAGAACGCCGGCGGCTGCTTCGTGCCACCCGACGGCTACTTCGAGCGGGTGCGCGAGATCTGCGATCGCTACGACGTGCTCTTGATCTCCGACGAGGTGATCTGCGCCTGGGGCCGCCTCGGCCACTGGCTCGGCTGCGAGCGCTTCGGTTACCAGCCCGACATCGTCACCGTGGCGAAGGCGCTGACCTCCGCCTACGCGCCGATGGGCGGGGTGATCGCCTCCGACCGGGTGGCGGAGCCGTTCATGGAGGGCGACGCCTCCTTCGCCCACGGCTTCACCTTCGCCGGCCACCCGGTTGCCGCCGCGGTCGCGATGGCCAACCTCGACCTCTTCGAGGAAGAGGACCTCTGCGGCCAGGTCCGCGCCAAGGAGGGCGAGTTCCGGCGGATGCTGGAGAGCCTGCGCGAGCTGCCGATCGTCGGCGACGTGCGCGGCGCCGGTTACTTCCAGGCGATCGAGCTGGTCAAGGACAAGGAGACGAAGGAGGGCTTCAGCGACGAGGAGTCGGAGGACCTGCTGCGGGGCTTCCTCTCCGGCGAGCTCTACCGGCGCGGGCTGATCTGCCGCGCCGACGACCGCGGCGACCCCGTGATCCAGCTCGCGCCGCCCCTGATCGCCGACAGCGAGCAGTTCGAGGAGATCCACGACGTCCTGCACGGCGTTCTCAGCGACGCCTGGGCGCGGGTTCATGGATAGGCGCGCTCGATGCTGACCGTCCACAGCCTGCTCGACGAGCTCGGCCTCGACCTCGCGGCCGGCGTCGACGCGTCGGAAGCGCCGGTGCGCTGGGTCCACATCTCCGAGCTGGAGGACCCGACGCCGTGGCTGTCCGGGGGCGAGCTGATGCTGACCACGGGCATCCCCCTCGACAGCGCCGCCAAACAGCGCTCCTACATCCGCCTGTTGGCCGAGCACAACCTGGCCGGGCTCGGCTTCGGCATCGGCTTCAACCACAAGAAGCTGCCGAAAGCGCTGGTCGAGGAGGCGCTCAAGCGCGACTTCCCGGTCTTCGAGGTGCCCTACTCGACGCCCTTCATCGCGATCACCGAGAAGGCCTTCGCGAAACTCGTCAACGAGCAGTACGAGGTGTTGCAGCGGGGCATCGCCGTGCAGCGGCGGCTGGAGCGGCTGGTCCTCGAAGAGCGCGGCCTGGAGGAGATCGTGGCGACGATCGCCTCCGCCGTCGGCGGCACCGTGGCGATCCTCAACGCCCGCGGCGAGCGTCTCGCCGGCCGCGGCTTCCGTCGCCAGCTCTCGGCCGAGGCGGTCAACGCGATCCGCGACGAAGCGCTCAACCACACCCGCGACGGCCACCCCTTCGTGCCGACCCACCCTTCGATCGCGGGCCGGGCGCTGGCCCACCCGGTGATCTCGCCCGGCGGCGGGCCGCCGCAGGCCTGGGTCGTCGTCGTCCGCGACTCCGGCGGTCTCGGCGACTTCGAGCGGCTGATCCTGCAGCAGGCGGTGGCGGTGGTGGCGCTGGAGCTGATGCGGCGCCGCGTCGCCCGCGAGACCGAGCGCCGCCTCGCCGGCGACGTGCTCGCCGGCGCCCTCGGCGGCCGCCTCGACCCGTCCGAGCTGCGCCGCCGGCTGGAGCCGTTCGGGATCGGCGACGAGGCGGCGGTGCTGGTCTTCGACCTCGACGACCCGGCGGCGGCCGAGCCGGCGCTGGAGCGGGCGCTTGCCGCCGACGCCTGTCCCGCCGTGGTCGCCCCTCACGCCAGCGGCACCCGCGAGCTGCTCTGCGCCGTCGTCGACGCGGCCGACCGCGACCCGGTCGACCTCGCTTCGGAGGCGCGGCGCGCCCTGGTCAAAGAGCGCGGCGCGGTTCGCGCCGCCGCCAGCCGCCCGGCGCCGCCGGAGGAGCTGCGCCACTCCTTCCACGAGGCCCGCTGCGCGCTGGAAGCGACCGCCTTCTCCAACGGCAACGAGCCCGAGGTCGCCTCCTGGCGCGACCTCGGCGCCTTCACCCTGCTGCTCTCGATCCAGGACGACGAAGCGCTGAAGCTCTACTGCGACAGCGTCCTCGGCCCGATCGAGGAGGGCGACGAGGAGTACGGCGGCGAGCTGCTGCGCTCGCTGGAGGCCTTCATCGAACAGAACGGGCAGTGGGAGCGGGCGGCGCGCGAGGTCTACTGCCACCGCCACACCCTGCGCTACCGGATGCGCAAGGTCGAAGACCTGACCGGGCGCGACCTCTCGCGCGCCCACGACAGGATCGAGTTCTGGCTGGCGCTGCGGGCCAGGGAGCTGGTGGGGACCTGAGCGGCCGATGATCGTCGGCGTCCCGAAAGAGACCAAGCCCGACGAGTACCGGGTCGCGATCACCCCGGCCGGGGTGAGGGAAATGGTCGAGCACGGCCACGTCGTGCTGGTCGAGCGCGGGGCGGGGGAGGGCAGCGCGATCGCCGACGCCGACCTCGAGTCGCAGGGGGCCCGAATCGTCCCCGACGCCGCCACCGCCTTCGCCGAGGCGGGGATGGTGCTGAAGGTGAAGGAGCCGCAGCCGGAGGAGATCGAGCTGCTGCGGCCGGGGCAGCTGCTCTTCGCCTACCTGCACCTGGCGCCGGACCCCGAGCAGACCCGCGGCCTGCGCGATTCCGGCGCCACCTGCATCGCCTACGAGACCGTCGAGGACGCGCGCGGCCGGCTGCCGCTGCTGGCCCCGATGAGCGAGATCGCCGGCAAGATCGCCGCCCAGGCCGGCGCCTTCATGCTCGAGAAGCCGCTCGGCGGCCGCGGCATCCTGCTCGGCGGCGTGCCCGGCGTGGCGGCGGCGAACGTGATGGTGATCGGCGGCGGCGTGGTCGGCATGAACGCCGCCTTCATCGCGATCGGGATGGGCGCCGACGTCTTCGTCTACGACAAGTCGATCGACCGCCTGCGCGAGCTGGAGGCCGACTTCGCCGGCAGCTGCTCGACCGTCTACTCGACGACGCTGGCGATCGAGGAGATGCTGCCGCGCGCCGACCTGGTGATCGGCGCCGTCCTCGTCCACGGCGCCCGGGCCCCCTACGTCGTGCGGCGGGAGCAACTGGCGCTGATGAAGCGGGGCGCGGTCCTTGTCGACGTCGCGATCGACCAGGGCGGCTGCTTCGAGACCTCGCGGCCGACGACCCACCACGACCCGACCTTCGAGCTCGACGGGATCACCCACTACTGCGTCGCCAACATGCCCGGCGCGGTGCCGATCACCTCGACCTACGCCCTGACCAACGCGACCCTGCCCTACGCGATCGCCCTCGCCGACCACGGCGTCGCCGGCGCGATCCGGCGCGACCCCGGCCTGCGCCTGGGCATCAACGTCGCCGGCGGCGAAGTGACGCACCCGGCGGTCGCGGAAGGAGTCGGGGCAGCGTGCGTCCCCGTCGAGCAGGCGCTAAGACCACCCGCCGACGGGCCGAAAGCGGACGCATATCGACCGGATTCGGCCCGTCGGCCCCACCAACCTGCGGAGGTGACCGAGTGATGGCGACGGTAGCGACGAAAAGGCTGAGGAACTTCATTGGGGGGAAGGCGGTCGACCCGATCGAGGGCGGGACCGAGGAGGTCGTCAACCCGGCGACTGGCTCGGTGATCGCCTCGGCGCCGCTCTCGACCAAAGCGGACGTCGACGCCGCCGTCGAGGCGGCGAAGGGCGCCTTCGACGGCTGGGCGGCTACGCCGCCGGGCGAACGGGCGCGGGCGCTGCTGCGGATGGCCGACCTGGTCGAGGAGCGGGGGGAGGAGATCGCCGACCTCGAAGCCGCCGACGCGGGCAAGCCGCGCAGCGCGGTGATCGAGGACGAAATCCCGGTGATGGCCGACCAGCTGCGCTTCTTCGCCGGCGCCTCCCGCTGCCTGGAGGGCCGCGCGGCGGGCGAGTACATGGAGGCCCACACCTCCTTCATCCGCCGCGAGCCGATCGGCGTCGTCGGCCAGATCACCCCCTGGAACTACCCGCTGATGATGGCGATCTGGAAGCTCGGCCCGGCGCTGGGGGCCGGCAACACGGTGGTCCTGAAGCCGGCCGAGACGACGCCGCTGACGACGCTGACGTTCGCCGAGTGGTGCGCCGACCTGCTGCCGCCGGGCGTGCTCAACGTGATCGGCGGCCACGGCGAACCGACCGGCGCCGAGCTGGTCACCCACCCGGACGTCGAGATGGTCTGCCTGACCGGTTCGCCGCCGACCGGCAAGTGGATCGCCAAGGCGGCGGCCGACACGCTGAAGCGGGTCCACCTCGAGCTGGGCGGCAAGGCGCCGGTGATCGTCTTCGACGACGTCGAGATGGAGACGGCGCTGGAGACGATCGCGGGGACCGGCTACTACAACGCCGGTCAGGACTGCACCGCGGCGACCCGCGTGCTCGCCTCGAAAGGCGTCTACGACGACGTCGTCAGCGGTCTGGCATCCGAAGCGAAGGGCCTGGTGCTGGGGGACACGCTCTCCTCGGACACGACCCTCGGGCCGCTCAACTCGGAGCGCCAGCGCGAGCGGGTCGAGGGCTTCCTCGAGCGCAAGCCGGAGCGGGCGGAGATCGTCACCGGCGGCGTGCAGCCGCAGCTGCCCGGCTACTTCCTCGAGCCGGCGGTCGTCGCCGGGCTGGAGCAGTCCGACGAGATGATCCAGGACGAGATCTTCGGCCCGGTGATCACCGTGCAGCCGTTCAGTGACGAGGAGAAGGCGATCGAGTGGGCCAACGGCACCCGCTACGGCCTCGCCTCTTCGGTCTGGACCCGCGACGTCGGCCGCGCGATGCGCGTCGCCAACGCGCTGCGCTTCGGCTGCGTCTGGATCAACGACCACATCCCCCTCGTCTCCGAGATGCCGCACGGCGGCTACAAGGAATCCGGCTACGGCAAGGACCTGTCCATCTACGCCCTCGAGGACTACACCGAGATCAAGCACGTGATGGTGAATCTGGACTGAGCTCGACAGACGTGTCTGAAGTTATGTGCCCCTATGGGTGCAAAAACTCAGGCACGTCCGGATACGGTCGATACGCTCGCGCTGTGGGACCGCTCGGCAAGGGGATAGCGATTGCATTGGTGGCGGTTGGGGCCGTGGTGGCTCTCGGCGCGGCGCCGGCCGAGGGCGAAAACGACCCCCGCTGCCACGGGCGGTTGGCGAAGATCGTCGGGACCGATGAGGACGATCGGCTGCGGGGGACGCCGAAACGCGACGTGATCTGGGGCGGGCTCGGTGACGACCAGATCGTCGCCAGCCTCGGCAACGACCTGGTCTGCGGCGGGCCGGGGGCCGACCTGCTGCACGGCGGCCGCGGCAACGACAGGGTCGACGGCGGCGCCGGCAGCGCCGACATCGTCGTCGGCGACCTCGGCGACGACGAGCTCTTCGGCGGTCCCGGCAACTCCGACGAGGTGGCTGGCAGCCTCGGCATCGATATCATCAACGGCGGCCCCGGCAGCAACGACCTCGTCCACGGCGACTACGGCTACGACCGCGTCGACGGCGGCGCCGGCGGCGGCGACACCGCCTCCTTCGCCACCGACGTCGCCAGCGACAAGGGGGCCGGCGTCTGGGTCTCGCTCGTCGCCCACAAGGCCCGCGGCGACGGCCACGATCGGATCTTCCGCGCCGAGAGCATCGAGGGCTCGGCCTTCCGCGACGTCCTGATCGGCGACCCGCGCGGCAACGTCATCGACGGCGGTCCCGGCGACGACAGGATCTTCGGGGGCAGGGGCAGCAACCGGCTCGAAGGCGGACAGGGTAAAGACGGCTGCAAAGGGGGTCCGGTGCGTGTCTCTTGCGGTCGCGAACGAGCGCCCAACGGCTCCTCCTACGTCGAGCTCGACCGCACCCCTGGCGGGGGCGGTGGCCTCCTGATCGTCGGCGGCGATGGCGACGACGACCTCACGATCGCCTTCGACGAGCGGACCGAGGTCTTCGCGCTGACGGCCGGCAAGGGGATTGCGCTCGGCGGCGGTTGCATCCGCCCGGGGCAGGACCTCGCCCAGGCGGTCTGCCCGGTTGAAGGCCACGCCCGCTGGCTGATGGCCGACCTCGGCCCCGGCAACGACCGCTTCCGGGTCGAAGGCTCGCTGGCCGGCGCCCAGAACGTCCGCCTCGCCGGCGGCCCCGGCAACGACACGATCCACGGCGGGCCCGAGGACGACCTGATCGAGGCCGGCGAGGGCGCCGACCGGCTCTACGGCGAGGCCGGCGCCGACGGCCTGATCGGCGGCCTGCCCGGACCGACCTTCCTCTACGGCGGCCAGCACGGCGACCTGCTCGCGGCCGGCGGCGGCTGCGCCGGCGGCGCGATCGTCGGCGGCCCCGGCCGCGACGACGCCTCCTTCGCCGAGACCCAGGCCCATCCCGGGCTGCTGATCATCTCCTTCCCCAAGAACAAAGCCTGGATCGATGTCCTCCGCGACTGCAAGCCGGTCGGGCTCGCCGACTCCAACGAGGACATGGAGGGCTCCTTCGACTACGACGTGCTGATCGGCGACGGCGGCCCCAACGCGATGCTGGGCCAGCCCGGCAAGGACGAGTTCTACGGCGGCGGTGGCGACGACATCGTCGACGCCCGCGACGGCGTCCGCGACTTCGTCATCCAGTGCGGCGCCGGTAGCTACGTCCGTCGCCGCGGCCCGAAGGGCAAGCCGCGACCGCCCGTCCTGCGCGGCACCGCCGCCGGCCGCGCCCTCACCGACTCCTTCGACCCCTCGCCCCTGCTCTGCGCCGACCGCGTGTTCGGGACCCCGGTCAAGGGCCTCAATCACAGCGGCTGACAGCACGGGGGCCAGCCACGCGCCCAGTGAATAGGCTTTGCCGATGAGCCCGAACGAGGACGAGGCTGCGGCGATCGCCGCGGCGATCCAGCGGTTCGTCGCCGAGACCTCGACGCCGGCCGTCGGTGAGCGGCGTGCCGTCGGGCCCTGGCAGCGGGCGGCTCTGATCGAGGGAGTCAGCGCGAAGGCGAGCATCGTGGACCTGGAAGGCGAAGGAGGAGCTAGATGGCTGTCGTGAAGATCATCGAGCTGGTCGGCAGCTCGAAGACGTCCACCGACGACGCGGCGCGGCAGGCGCTGGCCCAGGCGCAGGGCACGCTGCGCAACATCCGTGCCGTCGACATCGTCTCGACCGGGATCCGCGGCGAGAACCTCGACGAGTACCGGGCGCATGTCCGGGTCGCCTTCCTCGTGGAGGGAACTGAGGTCGACTGACCCGGCCGCCCCGGCGCGCGGGTCCTGTCATGGAGATGGGGCCCCCGTCCTCGCAAGGCTGCGGGCAGAGGCCCCATCTCCATGCCACCCGCGCGAGGGGACGGGTGAGGTCGACTAGATTGCTGCTCATGAAGGATTGCTGCTCATGAAGGAGTTGACCCGGGATGAGGCCCGGAAGCTGATTGACGAGGGGGCGCAGCTCGTTGACGTGCGGGCGGGGCACGAGTGGGAGGCGGGGCGGATCGCCGGCGCCGTGCACGTGCCGCTGGCCGAGCTGGCCGAGCGCACGGGCGAGATCGACAAGGAGCGGCCGGTCGTCCTCTACTGCCGCGGCGGCAACCGCTCGACGATGGCGACCGAGGCGCTGGCCGCCGCCGGCTTCGACGCCGCCAAGCTGAACGAGGGGATCGTCGGCTGGTCGGAGGCGGGACTGCCGCTCGAGCCCGAGGGCGGCTACGTGGCCGAGTCGGGCGAGGCCGCGGCGATCCTCGAGGCGCGCAAGAAGAGCGCCCGAGACTGATTCGGCTCGATCCCATCACAGAGAATTTGCATTCAGCGCGCCACCCGTGCAGCCGCAGCTTTTAGGCTGCAATCATGGAGGCGATGAGAGAGAGCTGGACCGACGAGCGGCTGGACTACTTCAGGGCCGAAACGGCTCACCGCTTCGATGCCGTCGACAAGCGCTTCGACGGAGTCGACAAGCGACTCGATCGCGTCGACGTCGAGCTGCGGGACTTGAACGGCCGTTTCGATGCTCTCAACCGGACCCTCTTGCGGATCGGTGGAGGGATCATCGCAACGCTTCTCGCTGGCTTCGCGGGCTTCATCGCCACCCAGCTCTGAACTAAATACCCGAATCCCGGTCAGGTTTTGCTATTTTTACTGGCCGTGGAGGTCGTCGTCGATCAGGACAAGAAGCAGCGCGGCAAGGGCCGGACCGGCACGCTGGAGAACCCGGAGACCTACGAGAACGTCCCGGGCCACGTGATCCCGATCATCGAGCGCGAGTTCGACGACTTCGACAACGAAGCGGAGCAGTTCCTCTCGGGCGCCTTGGCCGAAGACCAGTTCATCGGCTTCCGTCTCAAACAGGGCGTCTACGGCCAGCGCCAGCCCGACGTCCAGATGGTCCGCGTCAAGCTCCCCTTCGGCGGCGTCACGCCGGAGCAGATGGAGGCCTTCGGCGACGTGGTCGAGAAGTGGGCGCCGCTGAACAAGGGCCACATCACCACCCGGCAGAACATCCAGATCCACCACGTGCCGCTGCGCGACATGGAGTCGCTGATCCGCGAAATCTCGGACGTCGGCCTCTCCTCGCGCGAGGGTTGCGGCAACACGGTGCGCAACGTCACCGGCGATCCCTGGGCCGGCATCGCCGCCGACGAGGTCTTCGACCCGACGCCCTACGCCGGCGCCTACGTCCGCTACTTCGTCCGCCACCCGACCACGCAGCTGATGCCACGCAAGATCAAGACCGCCTTCACCGGCTCCGATGAGGACCGGGCGATCACCGGCATCCACGACATCGCCTTCCTCAGCCGCGAACGCGACGGCGTCAAGGGCTTCGAGGTGAGGGTCGGCGGCGGCACCTCGATCATGGCCCGCGTCGCGCCAACCCTCTACGACTTCGTCGAGGCCGACAACGGCGACTACCTCAAGGTCTCCGAGGCGGTGCTCCGCATCTTCGACCGGCAGGAGTGGCTGCGCGTCAACCGTGCCCGCGCCCGGATCAAGGTCCTGATCGACAAGATCGGCATCGACGCCTTCCGCGAGCAGGTCGAGGAGGAGCTGCGGGGCGAGTGGGCCGACGAGCGCGACTTCGACGTCGAGCGGCTGCGCTTCGACGACGAGGAGGAGGAGCGGGCGCCCGAGCAGCCCGCCGAACCCGCCTCGCCCAACGGCGACCGCTCCGAGTTCGACCGCTTCCTCGAAGGCAACGTGCAGCCCCAGCGCCAGGACGGCTTCGTCGCCGTCGAGGTCAAGATCGACCGCGGCGATCTCAGCCCGGAGCAGTTCCGCGGCCTGGCCGCGATCATGCGCGAGTTCACCGGCGGCTACGCCCGCAGCACCGTGCAGCAGAACCTGGTCCTGCGCTGGGTCCGCGACGAGTCGCTCTACGAGGTCTGGCAGCGCCTGCAGGCGCTCGGCCTGGCCGAGGCAGGCGCTCGCGAGATCACCGACGTCGTCAGCTGCCCCGGCACCGACAGCTGCAAACTCGGCATCACCAGCTCGATGGGCCTCAACCGGGCGATCAAGCAGCGGGTCGAGGCGATGGAGATCGCCGACGAGCTGACTCGCAAGATCCACATCAAGATGAGCGGCTGCCCCAACGGCTGCAGCCAGCACCACATCGCCAACATCGGCTTCTACGGCGCCTCGCTGAAAGTGGGCGGGCGGCAGATGCCCGCATACATCCCCCACATCGGCGGCAACTACGAGGGCGGCGAGGTGATCTTCGGCACGCGGCTGAAGTCGCGGCTGCCCGCCAAGCGCGTGCCGGAGGCGGTCGAGCGCTGGATCCGGCTGTACGAGGCCGAGCGCGCCGAGGGCGAGGAGTTCAACGCCTTCGCCGAGCGGATCGGCGCCGAGCGCTTCGAAGCCGAGGTCAAGGAGCTGACCCTGCCGGCCGAGTTCAGCCTGGAGACGATGCAGCAGTTCATCGACTGGCAGCGCTCCAGCCCCTACAAGGTGGAGCGCGGGGAGGGAGAGTGCGCGATATGAGCCCGCCTGTCGCCGCCCCCACAGAGATCGATGCCGAGGAGGTCGCGGCGCGCCTCGAGGAGCGCACCGCCCCCGAAGCGATCGAGTGGATGTTCGAGACCTTCGGCGAGAGCCATTACATCGCCTGCTCGTTCCAGAAAACCAGCTCGGTTACCGCTCACATGGCCAGTCAGGTCAACTCCGAGGCGCGCTTCTTCTACCTCGACACCGACGTCCTCTTCCCCGAGACCTACGAGACCCGCGACCTGCTGGCCGAGCACCTCGGGATCGAGTTCGACCGCTTCCACAACCTGACCCTGGAGGAGCAGGCCGCCCAGCACGGCGACGAGCTCTGGAACAGCGACCCGGACGCCTGCTGCGCCCTGCGCAAGGTCGAGCCGATGCGGCGCGCGCTGTCTTCCGTAGACTGCTGGCTCGCCGGCGTCCGCCGCGAGGATTCAGCGAATCGCGCCAAGACCCCGAAGTTCACCTGGGACAAGCGGTTCGACCTCTGGAAGCTGAACCCGATCGCGGACTGGTCCGAGCGCGACGTCTGGAACTACATCCGTGAGCACCACCTCCCGTACAACCCCCTCCACGATCACGGCTACCCGTCGATCGGCTGCACCCACTGCACCAAGCCGGTCGGGCCGGGCGGCTCGCCCCGCGACGGGCGCTGGGTCGGCCTCGCCAAGACCGAGTGCGGGATCAACTAGCGGCGCTCCGGCACCTCTTCAGTAAGACACCCAGTCCCCACCTGCCCCAAGTCCCCTACCGATTGGTGAGACCCACTTCATGAGCGAGACGATGACCGAGCTTTCACTGACCCTCTCCGAGCGCCACACCGCCGACTTCGAGATGATCGGCAACGGCGGCTTCGCGCCGCTGACCGGCTTCCAGGGCTCCGCCGACTGGGAGCGCGTCTGCGCCGAGATGCGGACCGCCGACGGCGAGTACTGGCCGATCCCGATCACCCTCGCGACCGAGCTGCAGTGCGAGGTCGGCGACACGGTCGAGCTGGTCAGCGACGAAGGCAAGCCGCTGGGTCGAATCAAGGTCGAGGAGATCTGGGAGCGCGACGCCAAGCGCGAGGCCGAGCAGGTCTACGGGACGACCGACGCCGAGCACCCCGGGGTCGCCGCGATCTACGAGGAGGGCGACCGCTGCATCGCCGGCCCGATCGAGGTCGACGCCCTTCCCGACCATGAGGACGCCTTCATGCGGCGCTACAAGACGCCGGCCGAGCACAAGGCCGACTTCCAGGCGCGCGGCTGGAAGAAGATCGTCGCCTTCCAGACCCGCAACCCGATCCACCGCGCCCACGAGTACCTGACCAAGGCGGCGCTGGAGACCTGCGACGGGCTCTTCATCCACCCGCTGATCGGCAAGACCAAGGCCGGCGACATCCCCGCCGACGTGCGGATGCGCTGCTACGAGGTGCTGATGGAGAAGTACTACCCGCAGGACCGCGTGGTCCTGGGCGTGAAGCCGGCGAAGATGCACTATGCGGGCCCGCGCGAGGCCGTCCTGCACGCGATCGTCCGCCGCAACTACGGCGCCACCCACTTCATCGTCGGCCGCGACCACGCCGGCGCCGGCGACTACTACGGCACCTACGACGCGCAGAAGATCTTCGAGACGATCGACATCGACGAGCTCGGGATCGAGCCGCTGATGTTCGAGCACACCTTCTGGTGCAACGAGTGCGAGGGGCTCGCTTCGAACAAGACCTGCCCCCATGACAAAGAGGCGCACCTCTTCCTCTCCGGGACGAAGGTGCGCGAGATGCTCGGCAACGGCGAAAGGCCGCCGCACGAGTTCTCGCGCGACGAGGTCGCCGACATCCTGATCGACGCTTACAAGGAGGACTGACGTACCGATGGCTGACGAGCAAGGCTTCACCCTCTGGTTCACCGGGCTCTCCGGTGCCGGCAAGACGACCATCTCCCGACTGCTGGAGGGGCACCTGCGCGAGCGCGGCTCGAAGCTCGAGATCCTCGACGGCGACATCGTGCGCGAAAACCTCTCCAAGGGGCTCGGCTTCTCGAAAGAGGACCGCGACACCAACATCCGCCGCATCGCCTTCGTCGCCGACCTGCTCAGCCGCAACGGCGTGCCGGTGATCACCGCGGCGATCTCCCCCTACGCCGAGATCCGCGGCGAGGCGCGCGAGACGATGGGCGAGCGCTTCATCGAGGTCTACGTCAAGGCCTCGGTCGACACCTGCGCCGAGCGCGACGTCAAGGGCCTCTACGCAAAAGCCTTCGCCGGCGAGATCAAGGAATTCACCGGCGTATCCGACCCCTACGAGGCACCGGAGAACCCGGAGATCGTCTGCGACACCGAAAGCGAAACCGCCGAGGAGTCGGCGCAGAAGCTGATCGAGTACCTCGAGTCGCGGGACCTGATCCCGGCGGCCGCCGTTACCGCCTAGCGGCGACCTCTGCGCAGAGGTCGCCGAGCGGGATCGCTTCCACGTCGGCCGCGAGCCTGTAGCGCTCCTCGCCTGGATAGGCGACGAAGGCTCGCTGCGGCTCGATGTCGTCCAAGGCGGAGCGGAGACCGCGTCCGAGCTTCGGGGCAAGGCTGCGCTTCACCTCGATCGCCCACTCGCCTCCATCCGGCCAGGCGAGGACGAGGTCGACCTCGGCTCCGCCACTGGTGCGGTAGAAGCTCGCCTCGACTTGGTCTCCCGCGAGCGCGATCAGGCTCTCGATCGCCATCCCCTCCCAGCTCGACCCAGCGACCGGATGCCCGAGCACCGCCTCCTTGTCCGCCAGCCCGAGCAGGGCGTGCGCCAGGCCGCTGTCGCGCACGTAGACCTTGGGGGAACGAATCAACCGCTTGCCGACGTTGGAGAGGCGCGGCGGCAGGCGCCGCACCAGCAGCAGGTCGACCATCAAATCGAGGTAGCGGCCGATCGTGGCGCCGGTCACACCGAGGCTTCGCGCCAGCTGCGCGGCGTTGAGAAGACCGCCCTGAGTGTGGGCGAGCATGGTCCACAGGCGCCGCAGTGTCTCGGCCGGGATGCGCGGGCCGAGCTCGGGGATGTCACGCTCCAGGTAGGTGCGGATGAAATCGCGCCGCCAGCGCAGGCTGATCTTCTCGTCGGGGGCCAGGAAGCCTTCGGGGAAGCCACCGCGCACCCATAACTGGTCCAACCGCTCTGGACCAACCTCGCCCAGGTCGAACGGAGCCAGCTCGACAAAGGCGATGCGGCCAGCCAGCGTCTCTCCCGACTGGGCAAGCAGCTCGAGCGCGGCAGAGCCGAGCAGCAGGAAACGACCCGTACCCTTCCCTTCGCGACGGCCGGCGTCGATCGTGCCGCGGAGCAATTCGAACAAGCCGGGAACGCGGTGGATCTCGTCGAGGATGACCAGCTCGTCGGCATGGTCGGCGAAGTAGAGCTCGGGCTCGGCCAGCCGCGCCCGGTCGGCCGAGGACTCGAGGTCGAGGTAGACGGACGGCCGTCCTCCGGCGACGTCAAGCGCCAGCGTCGTCTTGCCCACCTGCCGAGGCCCGGTGAGCACGACCGCGGGGACGCTTCCCAGCAGCGAATCTATTTCTGAAGCGACTCTGCGTCCTAGCATCCTTGTAATTCTATAACAGAGTTAAAGATTTGCAAGGATAATTACCGCTGTACAGTTTGCTCGCACCAGCCGCACCACCGCCGGCGGGCACGGAAACGGCAGTGGCTAGGGCCGCGCGGGCACCTGGGGGTCGGCGAGGCCGTAGGTGTCGTAGGCGCCGAAGCTCGAGAAGGTCTTGTGGGTGGGGCCGTGGTAGTCGGAGGAGGCGGTGGGGATCAGGTCGAGCTCGTCGCAGAGCTCGAGCAGGTGGGCGGTCTGGTCGCGGCTGTGGGTCGGGTAGAAGGTCTCGATTCCGTCGATCGGCAGGGCGCGGATCAGGTCGTCTACCTCGCTCGGATCGGAGATGTCCCAGTAGGGGTGGGCGACGACGGCGACGCCGCCGGCCTGCTTGATCAGCTCGACTGCCTCGGCGGCGGTCGGCCAGCGGCGGGGGACGAAGGCCTTGGCGCCCGGGACCAGGTACTCCTCGAAGAAGGGCCCGAGGTCGCCGCTCGCGCCGGCTGCCCTGGCGATGTGGGGGCGGCCGATCGAGAGCGCGTCGCCGGCCTCGCGGACGGTGTCCTCCAGATGCAGGTCGAAGCCCTCGTTGCGCAGCTTCTCGACGATCTCCCCGGCTCGCGCGACCCGCTCGTGCTGCGCCCGCTCGCAGGCCGGCGCGATCTTCCCCAGGTCGACCCAGTACCCGCAGACGTGCAGATCTTCGGCGTACTCGTGCACGCACGACATCTCGATCGCCGGCACCAGCTCGATCCCGACCCGCTCCGCCGCTTCCGCCGCCTCGGGCACCCCAGCGATCGCATCGTGGTCCGACAACGCCAGCGTCGTCACCCCGGCCTTGGCGGCCTCCTCGACGACTGCGGCAGGAGGCAGCTGTCCGTCCGAGACCGTGGAATGGCTTTGCAGCTCGATCAACATCGGGATCGGCAGGCTAAACGGCAGCTCGGGCGGGTGGCATGGAGATCTGGGGTCCTCGCCCGCAGCCTGCGAGGACGAGGATCCCATCTCCATGACAGGACCCGCCCGCCGCCACCCTCGATGACCGGACCGCCCGCCGCTTCCGCGCATAGACTGCCGCCCCCGATGTTCGAGAAGGTGCTGATAGCCAACCGCGGCGAGATCGCGATCCGGGTCGCGCGGACCCTGAAGGAGATGGGGATCGGGTCGGTCGCCGTCTACTCCGAGATCGACCGCGAGGCGCCGCACGTGCGGGAGGCCGACGAGGCCTTCCTGCTCGGCCCCGCGGTGCCGGCCGAGAGCTATCTGAACGTCCTCAAGATCGTCGACACGGCCAAGCAGGCGGGTGCCGAGGCGATCCACCCCGGCTACGGCTTCCTCGCCGAGAACGCCGACTTCGCCCGCGCCTGCGCCGAGGCCGGGGTCGTCTTCATCGGCCCGCCGCCCGAGGCGATCGAAGCGATGGGATCGAAGACGCGGGCGCGCGAGATCATGGCCGAGGCCGGGGTCCCGATCGTGCCAGGGGCGACCGAGCCGGCCAAGGACGTGGACGCCGCCAGGCAGCAGGCCGAGGAAGCCGGGTACCCGGTCGCCTGCAAGGCGGCCGGAGGCGGCGGCGGCAAGGGCTTCCGCGTCGCGCTGACGCCGGACGATCTCGAGGAGGCCTTCGAGGGCGCCGCCCGCGAAGGCGAGAAGTTCTTCTCCGACGCCCGCGTCTACGTCGAGCGCTACCTCGAGGATCCGCGCCACGTCGAGGTGCAGGTGCTGGCCGACTCGCACGGCAACGTGATCCACCTCGGCGAGCGCGACTGCTCGATTCAGCGCCGCCACCAGAAGGTGATCGAGGAGGCGCCGGGGCCGCAGGTCGACGCGGCGATGCGCGAGCGGATCGGCAAGATCGCCACCGACGCCGCGGCGGCGGTCGGCTATCGCGGCGCCGGCACGGTCGAGGGGATGCAGGTCGGCGAGGAGTACTTCTTCCTCGAGATGAACACCCGGGTGCAGGTCGAGCACTGCGTGACCGAGATGGTCACCGGCATCGACATCGTCCGCGAGCAGGTTCTGGTCGCCGCCGGCGAGGCGCTCTCGGTGGCCCAGGAGGACGTCGAGCTGCGCGGCCACGCGATCGAGTGCCGGATCAACGCCGAGGCGGCGCACAAGAAGTTCGCGCCGGCGCCGGGCGCGATCAGCAGCTACCGCGAGCCGGCCGGCCCTGGCGTCCGCGTCGACTCCGGCGTCGAGGCGGGGTCCGAGGTGACGCCGATGTACGACCCGATGGTGGCCAAGCTGATCGTCTGGGACGTCGACCGCGAGCACGCCACCCGGCGCATGCTGCGGGCGCTCGACGAGTACGAGATCGGCGGCCTGACGACGCTGATCCCCTTCCACAGGGCGATCCTCGCCACCGAGCAGTGGGCCAGGGGCGAGACCTGCCGCGACCTGATGGAGGACCGCGAGTGGCTGAAGTCGACGGCGCCCGAGGAGGCGGTCGCGCCGCCGGCCGAGGACGGCGCCGCCGAGGTCGTCGCCCGCGACTACAAGGTCGAGGTCTCCGGCAAGCTCTTCGACGTCAAGGTCCTCGGCGAGGCGCTCGCGGGCGGAGGCGGAAACCCGGGCGCAACGGCGACGGGCCGCAAACCCCCCAAACGCGAGCGCAAGGCCGGTGGGGCGGCCGGCTCCTCCAGCGAGTCGCTGCCCTCGCCGTTGCAGGGCACCGTCCTCAAGGTGGCGGTCGAGCAGGGGGCCGAGGTTGCCGAGGGCGACCTGATCTGCGTGATCGAGGCGATGAAGATGGAGAACGAGATCGCCGCCCACAGATCGGGCAAGGTCACTTCCTTGAACGTCGCCGAAGGGGCAGCCGTCTCCAGCGGCGACGTGTTGGCGGTAATCGAGTAGGGGAAGCGCCCCCCGCCCGCCTACCGCCTTCTTTCACGTTCCCGCCTTTCACGTTCCCGCTGCCGTTCCCGTTCGCGTAGTTCCCGCTGCCGCTGGGCTTGGAGTCGCTGGAACTCACGGCGAGTGAGCGGCAATTTCGGCGTCACTTCGCGGCAGCCGCGGCCGACGCAGGTCGAGAAGCGCTTCATCTGCCGGTGCAGGAAGTTGCGGATCGGGAAGAAGTTGGGGACCTCGTGCAGCGAGTTCAGCTCGTTGGGGTCCCGGTTGAGGTTGTAGAGCTCCTTCTCGCCGGTCGGCCAGGCGATGTACTTGTAGGGACCGAGGCGGATGCCCGCGTAGTCCTTCGGCGGCGCCAGCAGCGAGGCGGTCGCTTTCCCCGATCGGCGTGAGGCGGTTGCGCCCCCGCCCCGGCCGGGCATCGCGGAAATCGCGCCCTGGGCTTCGACGTCGCTGGTCTCGACGAAGGACTCGAAGAGGATCGGTCGGCGGCTGCGCAGCCCCGAGTTTTCGAGGTATGGCACGAGGGAGCGCCCATCGATGCTCTTGTCCGCTTCGGCGCCGGCCAGCTCCAGGAGGGTCGGCGCGATGTCGACGTTGGCCGCCAGCTCGCCGGTCGAGCTGCCCTGCTCGATCCCGGGCCCGCGGATCAGGAAGGGGAGGTGGGTCGCCGGCTCGTAGGCGAGGAACTTGCCGCCAAGCAGGCGGTGCTCGCCGAAGAAGAAACCGTTGTCGGAGGTGAAAACGACGTAGGTATTGCGGAGCCTTCCCATCTGGCCGAGGGCCTGGATCACCTGCTTGACTCCATCGTCGACGGAGCGCAGCGAGTCGAGCTGCTTCTGGTAGTAGGTGCGGTAGACCTTCTTCTCGGTCGGCGTCAGGTGGGGTGCGTCGCGGATGAAGCGGGGCTTGTCGGTGACGTTGCCCTCGTCGAACCCTTCCGAGCGGTCGTGTGGATGTCGGGCCCCCTTGAACCAGTCGTAGTGACGGGGGGCCGGCTCCGGCCCGGCGGGGCGGCGGAAGTCGCCGTGGGGGGCGGTGTAGTCGAGCAGGAGGAAGAACGGCTGTTCCGGCGAGGTCCCCAGCATCTCGGTCGTGGCGATGTTGGTCAGGGTGTCGGTGATGTGGAAGCAGGGGAGGCCGTTGAGCGGCGCGAAGGGACAGCCGATGTCGTCGCGGACGCCGTATTCGCGCGTCTCCCAGCTGCCGGGGTCCCCCAAGGGGCCGTTGAGCGTCCCGTTTTCGTTCAGCGTGTAGCCGTAGAAATAATGGTGGGAGTCGGCTTTCAGGACCGTGTGCCAGGCGTCCCAGCCGGGTGGCACGGAGGTCCCGTTGTCGTACGGTTCGTCGCCGTATCCGTTGAGGAACTTGCCGACGTGGATCGTGCGGTAGCCGGCGGCCTGCAGCCAGGTGGCGAGGTTGTGGGTGGCAGCGGCGCGGAAGGAAAAGCCGAAGTAGCCGCCGTTGGGCTGCACGTTGCCCTTGACGCCGTTGTTGTGGGCGTAGCGGCCGGTCAACAGGCTGACCCTGGAGGGGCAGCAGAGGGGATAGGGGACGTAGTAGCGGTTGAAGGTCATTCCCCGGTCGGCGATCAATTCCAGCGTGTTCGGCATCGCCCGCGTGGCCGGGGCCCCCGGGAAGGCTTTGAAGGTCTCATAGAGACCGTCGAGCGTCTGGTCGTCGGTTTGGATCACGACGAAGCTGGGCCGTTCGCCGCCGGTGTAGGGCGGTGGGATCGCGGCCTCGGCGGCGCGAGCCAGGCTGAAGACGAGGCCGAGCGCACAGAGCAGCGCCAGCAGCCCCGTCGCGATCGGGCGGGCGCCCACGGGCCTGCGGATGTCGCTTCGTCGCTGCATCGAGTCTGTCGCCGGCGACCTAAGAGACGAAACCGTCGCCGTCGGGGAAGTTGCGTGTCGTAACGCTAGGAAATCCTTAGGACGAGCAGCCAGGACGACCGCTCACGCGCGACTACGACGCGCCCAGCTTTTTGGCCGCGTCGCGGAAGTTTTTGACCGTCGCCGAGGGGGCTTTGCGCCCCTCCAGCTTCTCGCCGTGGCGGTTTACCCAGATCACCGGCACGTTCATCTTCAGCAGCGGCGCGACGTCGGTCGTGTAGCTGGAGGCGATGTGGACCCAGCCTTTCTTGCCGCCGATCCGCCGCGCGCACTCTTTGAAGTGGACCGGGTCGGGCTTGTAGCTGCGCACCTGCTGGGCGGTGACGACGAGGTCGAGTTCGGTGCGCAGGTGACGACGGGAGATGCCCAGCAGTTTGTCGTCGATGTTGGAGATGATCCCGATTTGGTAGCGCTTGCCGAGCCGGTCCATCGCCGCGTTCGCCTCGCGGAACGGCTGCCAGTAGGCGACGCTGTCGGGCAGGAACTGGGCGCGGGAGGGCTCGATCTCCCAGCCCACCTCGCCGGCGACCTTGACGATCGTGCGGCGCAGGACCTCCGCGTACAGTTCGTAGGAGCCGGCCATGATTTCGGCCTGGACCTCGAAGAAGCGCTGCAGGAAGGGCCCCTCGTCGAAGCTGAAGCCGTCCTTCTCCGCCTCTTTCCTGCAGGCTTCGAGAATCCCCTTCTCCCAGTCGATCAGGGTGCCGTAGCAGTCGGTGGTCACCCACTCGATCGATTTGAGGCTCGGCAGCGGCACGGGGCGCGGCATCTTATGCGAAGCCGGCTCGGGACGACCGGCTTGCGATCTCGGGTAGGCTGCCGCCCGCGCCCGAGCGGCGCACCTCTGCAATGGACCTCCTCGAGTATCAGGGCAAGCAGCTGTTCGCCGCGCACGGCATCGCCGTGCCGAGCGGCGAGGTCGCCTCGACCGTCGAGGAGGCGGTGGCGGCGGCGGAGCGGATCGGCTATCCGTGCGCGATCAAGGCCCAGGTGCTGATCGGCGGCCGCGGCAAGGCCGGTGGGATCAAGATCGCCGCCGACGTCGATGAGGCGCGGGCGCACGCCGAGGCGATCATCGGCATGGATATCCGCGGCCCCCGAGGCGAGGGCCCGTTCCGGGTCGACCGGGTCTGGGTCGAGGGCGGCTCCGAGATCGCCGCCGAGTACTACGCCTCGGCGATCCTCGACCGCGGCGAGAAGAAGCTGCTGGCGATGGTCTCAGCCAAGGGCGGGATGGACATCGAGGCGGTCGCCGAGGAGGACCCGGAGGCGCTGGTCAAGGAGCACATCGACCCGACCCGGCCCTTCGACGCGGCGGCGGCGCGCCCGATCGTCGACGCCGCCGGCCTCGACGAGGACGTGCGCGAGGCGGCGGCCGAGGTGGTCTCGAAGCTGGCCGAGGTGGCGGCGGCCGAGGACGCGACCTTGATCGAGGTCAACCCGCTGATCGTCACCGCCGACCGCGAGGTCGTCGCGCTCGACGCCAAGGTGACGATCGACAACAACGCCCTCTACCGCCACGAGGGGCTGGCGGAGCTCGACGCCGAGTCGATCGACGATCCGCAGGAGGCGATGGCGCGCGAGAAGGGCCTCACCTACGTCAAGCTCGACGGCAACGTCGGCATCCTCGCCAACGGCGCCGGCCTCTGCATGTCGACCCTCGACGTCGTCGCCCAGGCGGGTGGCGCCCCGGCCAACTTCCTCGACGCCGGTGGCGGCTCCAAGGCCGAGGCGATCGTCGACGCCCTCACCGTGATCACCTCCGACGAGAAGGTGACGGCGATCCTCTTCAACATCTTCGGCGGCATCACCCGCTGCGACGAGATCGCCAAGGGGATCGTCGAGGCTTCGGGGCAGCTCGAACTCGAGGTGCCGCTGGTGGTCCGGCTCGACGGCACCAACTCCGAAGAGGGCCTGGCGATCCTCGCCGAGGCCGGCCTCGCCAACCTGCACCAGGAGACGACGATGCTCGGCGCCGCCCGCAAGGTGGTCGAGCTGGCCGGGGCGCCGGCCGCGGGGGCGGGGGCGAGCGGCTGATGTCGATCGTCGTCGACAGCGAGACGAAGCTGGTCGTCTCCGGCCTGACCGGCCGCGAGGGCTCCTTCCACGGTCTGCGCAATAGGGCGTATGGCACCGACCTGGTCGCTGGCGTCACCCCCGGCAAGGGCGGCCAGGACGTCGAGGGGGTGCCGATCTTCGACTCGATCCGCGAGGCGGTCGAGCGGGAGGGCGCCAACACCTCGATGATCTTCGTCCCCGCCCGCTTCGCCGCGCCGGCGATCGACGAGGCGATCGAGTCCGGCGTCCGAACGGTGATCGCGATCACCGAGGGAATCCCGGTGCTCGACATGCTGAAGACGTACTGGAAGGCGAAGGAGGCGGGGGTCCGCCTGATCGGCCCCAACTGCCCGGGCGTGCTCTCGCCGGGGAAGGCCAACGTCGGCATCATCCCGGCTCAGTTCTTCGACCCGGGCAAGATCGGCGTGGTCTCCAAGTCCGGCACGCTGACCTACCAGATCGGCAACGAGCTGAAGCAGGCGGGCGAGGGCAACTCCTCGATCGTCGGCATCGGCGGCGACCCGATCGTCGGCTCGGACTTCATCGACATCCTCGAGCTCTACGAGGCCGACCCGGAGACCGAGCTGATCGTGATGGTCGGCGAGATCGGCGGCGACGCCGAGGAGCGCGCCGCCGAGTTCATCGCCGCCGAGATCTCCAAGCCGGTGGTCGCCTACATCGCCGGCTTCACCGCCCCGCCGGGCAAGCAGATGGGCCACGCCGGGGCGATCATCTCCGGCTCCTCGGGCACCGCCCAGGCGAAGAAGGAAGCGCTCGAGGCCAAGGGCGTGCGGGTCGGCGAAAGCCCGACCGAGACGGCGCGGATCGCGGTCGAGACGCTGCGCGGTTGATTCGAGGCGGTTGGGGGAGTCGGGGGTGTCCGGCTGGGCGCTGGGTTTTTCGCCTCGCGCGTCGACTCTCTCGCCGAGGATTCGGTGCGAAAAACAGGACGCCGCGCCCAGCCGGACACCCCCGACTCCCCTATTCACTTCGAAGTCAATCGCCTCGCCTGCGGCCGCCCAGCCGATATCTCGACCCGGAGCTCGTCGCCTCGGAAAGTTCAGCCGCCTGATCTCGATCGGCCGCCAGTAGCGCGCGGAGCTGGGCGGCCACTGCGGCCGGTTCGGCTTTCAGGCGGCGGTGGGTTAGGCGGATCACGCGGTAGCCGGCTGCCTGCATCGCGGCGTCGCGGGCTCGGTCGCGCTCGAAGGCGGCTCGGTGGTGGTGGAATTCCCAGCTGTCCATCTCGACCACGAGGCGATGGCTTGGCCAGCAGGCGTCGACCTCGTGGTCGAGGATCGAGACGTTGGTCAGCGGCGCGGGCAGATCGGCGAGATGGGCGCGGTAGAACTCGATGAAGCGGTTCTCGAGCGGCGAGCGTGAATAGGAGGGCGCACGGGCCTCCGTGATCAGGCGCCGGAGGTTGCCGATGCCTCGGCGTCGCTTCGCTCGATTGCAGGAAGGTGTCAGTGCGTCCATGTCCAGCAGGCGAAGGCGGTCGGCCTCTTCGAACGCCCGTCCAAGCCGAGCCTCGTCGAGGATTCCGGCGAGGTCGACGAGCGTGCGAGAGATGGACGTGACAGGGATCCCGGCGTTGACCGCTCGCTCGTCGTCGTCGACCTTGCGTCGGTGGAGAGCGACGCCGCTCCGGCCGGATCGACCGCTGGGTGAGGTGACATGGACAGGACCGCGGTGAACGCCCGTGAGCCCCCACAGAGCGGCAGCGCTGCGATGACTGAGCAGGGCGCTGTCCCCATAGGCCAGCACGGCGGCCATCCAGCGCCCGTATCGAGTCAATCGCCGCCGACCGACCGCGTAGACACCGCGATGAACCTGGTGAAGGTGTCCTCGCTCGATGCGGCGGGCAATCGCTCCCCGCCCGACGCCGCAAGCCGCCAATTGCCGCCCAGCGATGACCCCATGCTGACGTTCCGCCAGCATGGCGAGCGATCGTTCGCGCTCAGTCCGTCGCTTGCGGCGTTCTCCTTCGAGTGCCCGGTGAACTTCTACATCCATCGGGTGCATAAGCTCAACCGCTATCGGTTTCTCCCCCCTGCGCTCCCGAGGGTTCCGTAAAGCGCGGGCGTTGCTAGGGTCGAAGCCGATGGCGAACGACACGATCTCATTCGCTCGCGGGGCGCCAAGCGCCGACATCCTGCCGCGCGAGGCCGTGACCGATGCGGCTGCCGCCGCGCTTTCGGAGGACTGGGAACGGGCGCTCTCCTACGGGACCGGGATCGGCCATCCGGGGCTCTGCGAGTGGGTGGCGGAGCGGCACGGGGGGTTGGACGCCGGACAGGTGATGATCGCCAACGGCTCGCTGGAGGCTGGTTGGATGCTGTTCGAGCACCTGCTCGAGCCGGGCGACCGGGTGGTCGTCGAGCAGCCGACCTACGACCGCACGCTGCTGATGCTGCAGCGGCTCGGCGTCGAGCTGGTGCCGGTGCCGCTGGAGGCGGACGGCATCGACGTCGGCGCCATGGAGGCCGCCCTGGCGGAGGGGCCGATCAAGCTCGCGCACATCATCCCCAACTTCCATAATCCGGCCGGGTGCACCCTCTCCGGCGCCAAGCGCGCCAGATTGGTCGAGCTGGCGGCCGAGCACGACTTCTGGCTCTTCGAGGACGACCCCTACCGGGAGCTGCCCTTCGAGGGCGAGGCGCTGGAGACGATGCTCTCGCTCGACAAGGCCGGGCGCGTCGTCCATGCCTCCTCCTTCTCGAAGACGGTCAGCCCCGGGGTTCGGGTCGGCTACCTCGCCGGCCCGGGCGAGGAGATCGTCAAGCTCGCCAAGCGGGCCAACGAGACCTACATCTCACCGAACATGCTGGCCGAGGCCGTCGTGCTCGAGCTCTGCCGGTCCGGGGCGCTGGACCGCAACATCGAGTTCGTCAGGGGCGCCCTGCGCGACCGCCGCGACGCACTGGTCCAGGCGCTGCGCGAGCGGATCCCGGAGGCGGAGTTCGTCGTCCCCGAGGGCGGCTACTTCCTCTGGCTCGACCTCGCCGCTGGCATCGACACCACCGCTCTGCTGGCCGAGGCCAAAGCCGAGGCGGTCGGCTTTGTCGCCGGCCCGGATTTCATGATCGACGGCGGCGAGAACAGCCTCCGCCTCTCCTTCGCCAGCGTGCCACCGGACCGAATCCCGGAGGGCGTCGCGCGGATCGCGCGGGCCCTGGAGCGGGTGCGGGCCGGCTCGCCGGCCTAACGCCCGTAGCGGTCGCTGGAGAGGACCAACTGCTCCGGGATCGCCGCCCGTGGCGGCGGCGCCGGGTCGGCGCGCACCGAGACCGTCTCGGCGACGCTGGCGGAGACTGTGTGGGTCCCGTCGCCGGAGGCGATGCTGACGCCTTCCTCGTCGGAGCCCTCGACGGTGCCCTCGAGGCCGGGGTATAGGCCCGCGTCCTTGAGGTAGTGCAGCAGCTCCTCCGCCTCGTTCTCGAAGCGCAGGACGTGGACCCTGGCGCCGACCTGCACGTCGGCGAGCAGGGCGCCGCGCTCGCGGACCCCCTCGACGATCGGGTGGCCGTGCGGGCAGGTCGTCGCGTCGCCGATCGCCGCCCGCATCCGCTCCTCCAGCACCGGCGACATCGCGTGCTCGATCCGCTCCGCCTCCTCGTGCACCTCGTCCCAGGGGATGCCGAGAACGTCGGTGAGGAAGCGCTCGATCATCCGGTGGCGGCGGACGATGTGGCTGGCGTGCTCGCGGCCCGACTCGGTGAAGTCGAGCGACTTGTCGGCTTTGCGCTCGACGTAGCCGTCATCGACGAGCCGGCCGACCATCTCGTGGACGGTGGGCGGCGAGAGCTGCATCGCGCGGGCTATGTTGGCGCCGGTCATCGGCAGCCCGGCCTCCTCCAGCCAGAACATCGTCTCCAGGTACTCCTGCTCGGCGACGGTCGCGGTCTCCATCGGCTCGATACTAGCCGCGCTCCACCAGCGTCGAGACGACGGCCTCGTAGAAGCCGTCGCCCATCGCTCCCTCGGTGACGGTGACGTTGTCCCAGGCGGCCAGCGCGGCGCGCAGGCCGGGGTCGCGCTGGGGCCCGTTGGCGACGACGAAGAAGCGACCCACCGCGGCGGCCACCTCGAGGTCCTCGACCGAGTCGCCGACGGCGATGCAATCGGCCGGGTCGTAGCCGCGCGCGCGGCTGTGGGCGGCGGTGGCGTTGGCCTTGCTGACCATCTTGGGGACCAGGTGGTAGGCGTGGGTGGGGCCCTCGATCGCCGGCATCTCACGGGCGATGGCGCCGTTGTCGAGCAGCCGCAGGTCGCCGTGCCCCTCGGCCCCGAGCAGCTCGTTCGCCTCGCCGACGTCGACCTTGCCGCGGAAGAGGTGGGAGAGGACGCGGCCGTGGTGCCAGGGGGCGTGGTACTCGAGCCGCCCCGCGAAGCGCTCGAAGAGGAGCTTGGGGATGCCCCGCGCCTCGATCTTCTCGTAGACGGTGCCGTCCTCGTCGGGGACGAGATCGCCGGTCAGCAGCGTCGTCTCCCCGTCGATCGCGAAGGCGCAACCGGCCTCGTAGATGTAGGAGGTCTGGCCCATCAGCCGCGCCGCCTCGTGCACCTGCGGCTCGCGCCGCCCCGACATGATCACGACCTCGACCCCGGCCCGGTGGCAGACCTCGAGACCCCGGGCCTGGGCCAGGGAGAAGCCGCCCTCGGCGTCGCGGAACAGCGAGCTGCCCTTGCCGAGCAGGGTCCCATCGAGATCCACGTAGACGCATCGCAGTGCCATCGGTGCGGTCGCTACGGTAGCCGGATGCCCTGGCGTCTCGCCGACCGCGACCTCGAGCTCGATCAGCCTCTTGCCGCCGGGATCGTCAACGTCACCACCGACTCGATGTTCGAGGGAGCGCGGAGCGGGACGCCGGAGCGGGCTGTCGCCGACGGCCTGGCGCTGGTCGAGGCGGGCTTCGACATGCTCGACGTGGGGGCGGTGGCGGCGCGGAATGGGCCGCCGGTGCCGGCCGAGGTGGAGGCGGCGGCGCTGGTGCCGGCGATCGAGGGACTGGCGGGGGCGGGGGTGCCGGTCTCGGCCGACACCTTCTCGGTCGAGGTGGCGCGACAGGCGCTGGCGGCCGGCGCGGTCGCCATCAACGACATCGCCGGGGGGTGCGAGGAGATGTTCGAGCTGGTCGCGCAGAGCGGCTGCGGCTACGTCCTGATGCACATCGAGGGGCCGCCCCGGGTCGAGCGTCCGGCGCGCGCCTACGGCGACGTCGTCGACCGGCTCGAGTCCTGGTTCGGGGGGAGAGTCGAGCGGGCCGGGAGACTTGGAGTCAGCGAGGAGCAGATCGCCATCGACCCCGGACTGGACTTCGACCTCACCACCGCGCAGGACCTGGAGATCCTGCGGCGGCTCCCCGAGCTGCGCGAGCTGGGGCTGCCGCTCTACGTCTCGCTCTCGCGCAAGGACTTCATCGGCGCCGTCCTCGCCGGCTCGTGGGAGGAGCGGCTGCCGGCCGAGGAGCGCGAGTGGGGGACCGTCGCTGCGGCGGCGCTGGCGGTGCGCGGCGGCGCCGACATCCTCCGCATCCACGACCGCAGCTCGCTGCAGGCAGTGCGGGTGGCTGGCGCGATCCAGGGCTCTTCAGGCAAGGACGCAGGAAGCCTGAACAGCGGCGCTGTTCAGGCGACCGAGGACACCGCATGACGAGGCCTGCGGCCGCCAGCTTGCTCGAGTTTCCCTGGTCGGTGGCGATCGATCCAGCCCGCCGCGACGGCCGCATCGTCGCCGAGAGCTCCGAGCGGGAGCGGCCGGCCCAGCCGGTGGCGATGCCGCGCTCGCTCGACCCGGGCCTGGTCGAGGCTCTGGGCAGGGCCGGGATCGAGCGGCTCTACTCGCACCAGCGCCAGGCGTTGGAGACCGCGGCGCACTCCAACCTCGTCCTCACCAGCGGCACCGCCTCCGGCAAGAGCCTCGCCTTCAACCTGCCGGTCCTCGACGGGATCGCCCACGACTCCAAGCGCCGCGCCCTCTACCTCTACCCGACCAAGGCTTTGGCCCAGGACCAGGCGCGCAAGCTCGCCGCCCTGCGGCCACCGAACCTGCGCGAGGCGATCTACGACGGCGACACGCCGCGCGAGGAGCGGCCCTCGATCCGGCGCCGCAACAACCTCGTCCTCACCAACCCCGACATGCTGCACGTCGGCATCCTGCCCAACCACAAGAGCTGGGGGGACTTCCTCGCCAACCTCGGCTGGGTCGTGGTCGACGAGGCGCACACCTACCGCGGCGTGCTCGGCTCGCACGTCGCCAACGTGCTGCGACGGCTGCGGCGGGTCGCCCGCGCCTACGGCTCCGAGCCGCGCTTCCTGCTCGCCTCGGCGACGATCGCCAACCCGGTCGAGTTGGCCGAGCGCCTGGTCGGCGAGCCGTTCGAGCTTCTCGACGACGACGGCGCGCCGGGGACCGGGCGCGAGATCGCGATGTGGAACCCGCCGCTGATCGACAAGGCGAGCGGGACCCGGCGCTCGGCCCTCTCAGAGGCGGCCGACCTGCTGGCCGAGCTGGTCGCGCAGGGGGTGCGGACGATCTGCTTCCTCAAGAGCCGGCGCGGGATCGAGCTGATCCAGCGCTTCGCCCGCGACAACCTGGCCGCGCGGGGGAAACCGGAGCTGGCGGAGCGGATCGCCCCCTACCGCGGCGGCTACACGCCGCAGCAGCGGCGCGAGATAGAGGCGCGCTTGGCGCAGGGCGAGCTGCTGGCGGTGGTCGCCACCGACGCGCTGGAGCTGGGCATCGACATCGGCGAGCTCGACGCGGCGATCTGCGTCACCTTCCCGGGGACCGTCGCCAGCCTGCGGCAGATGTGGGGGCGGGCCGGCAGGCGCCGGCGCGGGCTGGCGGTCTACGTCGCCGGCCAGGACGCCCTCGACCAGTTCTTCTGCCGCCACCCGGACGAGTTCATCGGCCGCCCGGTCGAGGCGGCGATCCTCGACCACGAAAGCGAGCAGATCGCCGCGCGCCACCTGGTTGCCGCCGCCTACGAGCTGCCGCTGACCGCCGCCGACGACGAGGTCTTCGGCCCGCAGTGGCGCGAGCGCGCCGAGCGGCTGCACTCGGCTGGCGAGCTGCGGCGGGCCGGTGGGAAGCTGTTGCCGCGGGGGGCCGACTTCGTCGCCGCGAAGATTCCCCTGCGCTCCGCCTCGGCCGACTCGGTCGCGGTGATCGAGCGCGACTCCGGCGAGATGCTGGGCCTGGTCGAGGCCGAGCGGGCCTTCACGACCGTCCACCCCGGGGCCGTCTACCTCCACCTCGGGCGCTCCTACGAGGTCGAGCAGCTCGACATCGGGGGCCGGCGGGCGATCGTCTCCCGCTTCGACGGCGACTGGTACACGCGGCCGAAAAAGGAGACCGAGATCTACATCGAGCGCGTCAGGGAGCAGCGCGCGACCTCGGGGGTCGAGCTGAATTTCGGCGAAGTCTCGGTGACCGAGCAGGTGATCGCCTTCCAGCGGGTCTCGATCTCCGACCAGGAACCGATCGACGTGGTGGCGCTGGAGCTGCCCGAGCAGCACTTCGTCACCCAGGCGCTCTGGTACGTGCTGCCGGACCGGCTCAGCGGCGCCCTGCCGCCCGACGTCCTGCTCGGCGCCCTGCACGCGACCGAGCACGGGCAGATCGCGGTGCTGCCGCTGATCGCGATGTGCGACCGCTGGGACATCGGCGGCCTCTCGACCAACGTCCACTTCCAGACCGGCCGCGCGACGATCTTCATCTACGACGGCCACCCGGGCGGGGTCGGCATCGCCCTGCGCGGCTACGAGCGGTTCGAGCGCCTGCGCGGCGACGCCGAGCGGCTGATCGCCGAGTGCCCCTGCGAGTCCGGCTGCCCCTCCTGCGTGCAGAGCCCCAAGTGCGGCAACCTCAACGAGCCGCTGCACAAGCAGGGAGCCTTGGAGTTGATGAGGTCGATGCAAGGCTCCGGCTCATGAGCGCGGAGGAGAGCGGCGGGGCCGAGTCCGGAGAGAGGCGATTCAGGCAGGTCGCCGTGATCGGCAACGGGAGCTGTGACGAGGATTCGGAGGCCTGGCGCCTGGCCGAGGAGGTCGGGCGCCGGCTGGCGGAGGCCGGCGTCACCGTGGTCTGCGGCGGGCTCGGCGGCGTGATGGAGGCCGTGGCACGGGGTGCTGCCCAGGCGGGCGGCGAGGCGATCGGGATCGTCCCCGGCGTCTCGGCGCAGGACGCGAACCCGCACTGCACCCACGTCGTCGCCAGCGCGCTCGGCTACGCCCGCAACCTCGCCGTCGTCGCCAGCGGTGACGCGGTGATCGCGGTCGGCGGCGAGTGGGGGACGCTGTCGGAGATCGGCCACGCTCGCACCTTCGGCAAGACGGTCATCGCCCTGCGCAGCTGGGGTCTTACCGGCCGCGAGCGAATGGAGGGCGCCCCGGGCGTCGTCCCGGCCGAGACCGCGGCCGATGCGGTCCGCGCCGCCCTCGACGCGATCTGACTGGACGTGCCGTGTCTTGAGCGCCCATAGTGGTGCTTAAGACACGGCACGTCCGGGCCAGAGCTCGCGCAGGGCGAGGATCGCGAAGGCGTGGGACCAGGCGAGCGGCGTGGTGGAGGCCGGCAGGCCGGTCTCGGCGTCGACCCGCTCGGGCAGGAGGCCGAGCGGGGTGGCGGCTCGGCGCAGGGCCGCCATCAGCCTGAGCGCGGCGCGCCGCTCGCGTGCGGCCGTGCCGTCGAGTCCCGCCCGGCGGTCCCGGCGCGCCAGCGCCGCCAGGCCCCAGGCGCTCCAGGCGGTCGGTGCCGTCCACGGATCGGAGCCACCGTCCCAATTCTCGGACGGGACGATGCCGAAACGGCCGGCGCCCGCGGCGAGGCGGAGCAGGGTCCGGCGCGCCGCGGGGAACAGCGCGGGCCTGGGAAAGGGCCGCACGGCCCAAGCCGCCGCCGAGTCCAGGCCCGAGCCGGCGTCGCTCGCCTGGCGGACCAACCCGCCTTGGGCCGCAAATGCTTCGCGAATGCGAAGCGAACCCGCGCCGGAGGCGATCGCGTTGGCGAGGTAGTCGCCGGCCTCTTTCTCCTGGTAGTCGGCCCGGTCTCTCCAAACGCTCGCAACGGCTCGCTCGCCGCCGCGCGTCAGCTTCGATCCCACGACGCGTTCCGCCGCCCGCACCCAGCCGAGCGCATCGCCCTGGGCGGCCCGCCCGGCGACCGGGTCGCCGTCCCAGTCGAACCGCGCCGCCGCCCCGAGGTCGAGCTGGCCCAGGAAGCGCACCACACGTCTCGCCTCGGCGCGGTGGCCAGCCGCGGCGAAAGCGATCGCCACGGCGCCCGCGTCACGCGGCCAGACGTAGGCCCAGCCCTCGCGCGCGCCGGCAACCGCCGCCCCGCTGCGTGGGTCGGTCAGCGCCCGCAGCGCCAGCAGCGATCGTGCGTGCATCCGCCTCGCCCACCCCGGGGCCGCGGCGCCGAGCGGCTTCGATCGAGCCAGCCAGAGCTTGTCGCCGCGGAACGTCGCTGCCGATCCGCCCTGGTGGGCCACGGCGCCTCCGAGGAATGCGGGGCGCACACCGGGAAAGCCACGCGGGATCTCCGGATCCGCCGCCGATCCACCCGAGATCGCGAGCGCCGCCGCGACGAAGGCGGCGCCCAGCGCCAGCGCTGCACGGGTCCTGCGCACGCCCCAATGCAATCAGCCGCCGCTGCCGCCGGGCGCTAGCCTTCCGACTGCGCGCGACCCGCGCACCGCATCGAGGCGAGGTAGCTCAGTTGGTAGAGCACACGACTGAAAATCGTGGTGTCGCCGGTTCGATTCCGGCCCTCGCCACTTCGATCAAGGGCAGGAGGGAAGCGGGGTTGCGCTCGCTTCCCTCCTTCGTGTTCGGGGCGCCTTTTCGGGTTAGGTGACTCTCGTCGCCCAAACGTCGCCCGAACTGGCTTTGTCAGGTAGTAGTGGAGCGCCCGCGAGTTGCTCGTGTGCCCTGCGGACGAGACGATCGAAGCTCGCACCGTGCCTGCGCTCTACGCGCTGCTGCAACTGGGCGTAGACGTCCATCGTCATCGTCGAATCCGCATGGCCAACCTGGCCCATGACCCACTTCACGTCGAACCGATTGGCGATCAACGCGATCGAGATATAGGTTCCGCCTCAGCGCGTGGGGAGTCGTCCTCCGGAGCGGTGGCAATCCTCTTGCCGCAAGACGCTCGCTCGCACGTTCGGCCGCTGAGGCGACGATCCTGGCGACCCTTTGGCGGCTGATCCTGCCGCCGCGACTATTGGGAACGAGGTAGTCGTCGGGCCCGGCTGGCATCCCTGTCCGACGCAATCTGTCGATGTGCTCGATCAGAGCCTCCGCCAAGTCCGGCGTTGCCTCCACGATCCGCTCGCCTGCCTCCGTCTTGGCGTCGACGATCCGAAATCGAGTCCCCTCGGGATCGTGGAGGCGAACCTCTCCGATCTTTAGGTCGCAAAGCTCGCTAACGCGAAGTCCGCTACGACCGAGAAGCTCACAAACGACTCGCCGGCCGATATAGCCTCGACCGGGATCGATCCTTAGTCGACGCAGGTGGTTAGGACACCGTGGCCTTCGACACCGCCACCTGTTCCGCGACCTGATCCGGTCTTCTGCCGGTTGCGGCAAGGCGCGCGACCTTCTCGGCCGTGCCGCCTGCCTGCAGGTTGAGACCGCCAAGGTCCGGAAGGCCGACGTCCTGGTCGCGAGCTGCTTCGAGAAGGGCGGCGAGCTCGTCCATCTCCAAGAACGTCCGCTTTGGCTTGGGCACCCTGATCTTCATCCGTCTGGAGCGGGCGGGGTTGTCCGCCCGATGGCTGTCTTCGATCGCCTCGTCCAGGACCGCCGCGAAGGTATCCAGGATCTTCTTGATCGACGCTAGGCCTAGGGGAACGAGTCGTCGGCCGTGGCTATCGCGCAGGTTGGCCCCTGCTGCAAGAGCATCGCGTGCTTCGCGGGACTTGGCGAGCAGATGTGCCTTGAAAGCGAGAGCGTCGTCCTGGTCAATCTCATCCAGCGCCTTACCAGCAAAGAAGGCGCGCGAATAGCTGAGTCTCCAGCGGTAATCGCTCTCGGTGTTCTCCGAGAGGGGACTGTCACCGATCAGCCCTTGACCTTTGCCTCGAGCCACCACTCTGCATAGTCGCTGAAGAGCGGAACCTGGCTCTTCTCGGTATTCCCTCCAGGAATCTCTGGAGGCGCAGGGCGCTGCCAGACCGCCGCGCGCACCCGGGCAATGATGTTGCCGAGCTCGGTTCGCGCCGCTGGCTCGTCCCAGCCGCCACCGCACCCGCACGCGCATCCCGGACGCTCGTGGAGAACCAGCGATTCGCGATGTCCGTTGATTGGCACCCGAACATGGAAGGCTCGGGTCTGGTCTGCGAGGAAACGGGTTTCAAGTGTTCCGGTTCCTTCTCTGGGCAATTTGGGCCCCCTTTGGCGGTCGGCATTTCGGCCCCTGCCTCAGATGGAGGATGACGCACATGGGACATGGGTTTCGCGGTCGTTTGGCGCGAACGAGGTAGCAAGGCGTCGCGGGTCAAGAACCTCCTTGGCTGGCGAAAGCGGGTCAATCGCCATGCCTCGGTCCTGCCCGGCGGCTAGCGTTGTCCGATGAGTGTCTTGAAACTCAACGGTCCCGCACCGCTGCTGGCGGGTGTCAGGCCGATTTCTTGGGGGCCGCGCACGATCGACCTGAGCGAGGTGAGCTGGCTGACGCCCTTTGACGTTGTCGCGATTGCTTCCATACGAGCACGACTCGCCGCCGAAGGGCGGGCTCCGGAAATGGTGCTACCGAAGACACCGGCGGTCCACAAATATCTTGCGGACGTCGCTCAACCGAGCGGTTTTGCGACGTCGCCGCAAGGTCTTGTGATCGGCTTGAAGCAACTACCGACTGCTGATGCCTGGGACGATCTCCTGCCCGAGATCATTCCCCCACTTTTCTCCGGTCTGCCTGACGGGGACCTCGCCCGCCGCGCTCTCGATGTTCTGAGCGAGTTGATCGACAATGCCGGAACCCACGGCGATAGTGCTGCCGGGACCTTCGTGTGTGCGCAGCACTATGAGGGCGGCAGCGGCCTACCGCCTGGACTCTGGCTCGCAGTGGCTGACGCCGGGCGGGGCATCCCCTCCCACCTGCGCCTCAACCCCCGCTACGCTGACCTCGAGGCAGACGAGGAGCTGATTCGGCTGGCCCGGCGTCCCTGGGTCACTGGTACCCGCGATCGCCGAGGCTGGGGCCTCGTCTCGGTTTTCGAGAATGCCGCCGGACGCCGTGGCGGTGAGATCCTGATCCGCTCTGGCGGCGGCGAGGGGTTCTTTCGCCCGCGTCCCGAGCGCCCACCCTTTGCCCGCTACCGGCCTCGCATGCCGCGCCTTCCCGGAACCTGGGTGCATGCACGCTTGGGGCCTTGACAACAGCCGCCACCCTCTCTATGCTTTCACGGAAATCATGGAACGCGCTACTCACCCCTACCGAATCGCCGACCGCTGGAACTCCTTCCTCGCTACGCGCGACCGCGGCCGCCGTGTCCGCGAGGACGTGGAAGACCAGCTCGCAAAGCTTGAGCCCGGTCAAACGCTGAGCCTCGACTTCTCCGACGTGGAGGGCATCACTGTTTCCTTTGGTGATGAGCTTGTCGCGAAGCTGATCATCGATCGGGCCGCCGGCCCGTACGTTGATCGCGGCCTTGTGCTTGAGGGGGCCAATGAGGATGTCCATGAGACGCTGGAGACCGTGCTGGCGCGCCGCAAGGTCTCCGGTGTGGGCCTCGATGCCGACGGGGAGCCCGAGGTGCTGGGCGAAAAGCGCTGGCTGCCCGAGACCCTGAAAGCCGCGATGGAGCTGCGCTCCTTCAGCGCTGCCGAGCTCAGTGAGCGATTGGGGCTGACGCCGCAGGCGGCCAACAACCGGCTGCGAGGCCTTGTAGCCACCGGTGCGGTGGTTCGCGAACAGGTGATCCCCGAGGGTGGCGGAAAGGAATTTGGCTACCGCGTGGCCGTCCCGGCTTACGCATAGGACCAAGGAGGGCGAGGCGAAAGCCTCGTTTTTTCAGATGACGGTTTCCACGAAATCCATTAAAGCTCAGAACACGCAGTACATCAGTGTCCCTCCTCGATACGCTGCAGATCTCCTGCATGCCGCCTTGGCCGCCGTCGACGGCGGCCAAGAGGAGGTGGAGCTGATGGCAGCGGGCCTCAGGTTCCTGCGTCCCCTCGACCTCTGTGCCCTCCGAGCGCTTCTCGACCACGCCGCCGAACAGACCGAGCAGGTGCACCTCGAGTGTCCCTCGGATGACAGCGTTCACCGCTACCTGGAGCGGATGGATCTCTATAAGGATTTGCCGGCCAACGTCACGCTTTCGCGCGAGCGGCCGGACATTCGGCGCTATGCGCTCGGCGACCAGCTGATCGAGCTGGAGCGGATCCGCTCCAGCGAGGACGTTGAGTCCCTTATGACCCGGGTCGATCAAATTGCCGGCGGCCAGCTCGGCAACGGGCCCCTTGCTAAGGCGTTCGCTACCGCGATCGGCGCCGCCGCCGAGAACGCGGTGATGCATGCAAAGAGCCCCGGGGGGGCCTTGCTTGCGGCCCAGCGGTACCGCACCACCGGCCTTGAGCTCGCCGTGGTTGACCGCGGACTCGGTGTGCCGGCAACGCTGCGACGAAACCCCGCTCATCGCGGCGGCACTGACCTCAAGGCGGTAGAGAACTCCTTGAACGATGGTGTCTCCTCGAGCACCGAGAACGGCCGTGGCGCGGGCCTGTGGGAGCTGCGCGAAGCGGTGGCGGCGTGTGGAAACGCGACCTTGGCGATCGCCGCCGGGCGCGCGAACCTGAGTCTCAGCTGGCGCCGAAACGTTCTCTCCCGCAACCCCAGCGTCCCGTCCGAGCCCATTTGCGGCACTTGGATTTCGATCCGCCTCGAAGGCTGAAAGGAGCAACAAGATGAACCCAACGAAAACCCATGTGACGATCAATATCCGCATCAACCAGCACCACTACAAGGTCGAGGTCGAGGAGATGAGCGGCGCTCGGCTGAAAGAGCTTGCTGGCATCCCAGCGGCAAATCTGCTCTTCCGTGAGGTTCGCGGCCCCGGCGATGACGAGCAGATCTCCGACACCACTGTGGTGCACCTGCATAGCGGCGATGAGTTCTACGACATGCCGCCGGGCAACTTCGGCGCTCGCTGAGGAGACAGTTCGATGGATGTCGCGAGCGAATTGGACTTCGTGCGGAAGCGTTACCCGCAGGCCGCCGTGCAGGAAGGAGAAGGCCAGCGCGCGCTGGTGGTTCCTGGAGTTGAGCTGCCCGACGGTTGGAGCCATGCCGAGACGACCATCTCGATCCTCGTTCCAGTCGGCTTCCCCCATGTAGGCCCCGACTGTTTTTTTGCCGACGCTGAGCTTCGGCTTGCCTCTGGGGGGGAGCCCCAAAACAGCGCGATGCAGCAGCTTCTCGGCCGACAGCAGCGCTGGTTCTCCTGGCACCCTGCGGCCTGGGAGGCGCAGAGCGACTCGCTGGGTGCCTATGTTCGCTTCTGTGAAGGGCGATTGAGGGAGGTCCGATGAGCGCGTTGTGTGTCGCCCCACATCAGTGGCAAAAGCTTCGAGGCGATCTCCTCTCGACGCCCGAGCTCGAGCGGGCTGCGATCGGCTTCGCTGGCATCAGGATGTCGCACTCAGGACCGAAGCTGCTTCTGCGCGAGTGGAGTCCTCTTGCGCCCGAGGATTACCTCGTTCAGCTTGGTTATCACCTTGAGGTGAGCGGCGCGGTGTGGGCCCGGGCAGCAAAGCGGGCACGGTCGAGTGGCGAGGCAATCGCAATTTTTCACAGCCACCCCACCGATCTCCAGCGACCCTCCTTCTCGGCCTCTGACGATTATGGCGAGGAACTGGTAGTGCCGAAGCTGCAGGCGCGGGCCGCGGTGCCAGTGGCCGCCGCAGTTCTGGCCCCAGGGGGAGAGCGGGCTCGACTGCATCTGCCCGAGGCCGTTGCAGCAGCGGAGGTCGCGATCGAGCGAGTCGGCGAGCCGCCCGCAGCACTGCCCGCAGCCTCCGCGGAGCGCTTTGAGCGCCAGGTGCGGGCCCTCGGGGCCGAAGGCCAGGCGACGCTTGCGGCGCTATCGGTCGGCGTCGTCGGTGCCGGCGGTCTCGGCTCCCACGTTGTCCAGCAGCTCCTCCACCTTGGTGTCGGCGAGCTGCTTGTCATCGACCCCGATTGCGTCGCGGTCTCAAACCTCTCGCGATTGGTAGGCGCCAGTGCGCGCGATGCGCGCCGCGGCCGCGCCAAGGTCCGCCTCGCCCGTCGCCTCGCCCGTCGTCTCGGCGGCGCGACGCGGGTGCGTACGCTGCGCGGCTCGATAAACGAAGCGCAGGTGGGCTCGCAACTGCTCGACTGCGATCTGGTGATCGGCGCCACTGATACCCAGTGGAGTCGTACTGTGCTGAACCAAATCGCCTATCAGTACTACGTGCCGGTTCTGGACCTTGGGGTGGAGATTCAGTCCGGTGGCGCAATGGGCGGGCGGGTGAGCTGGCTGGCACCGGGCTCAGCCTGCCTTTGGTGTGCGGGAATTCTCGACGCGGAGCGGGTGCGCGCCGAGCAATTGCCACCGGAGCTAGCTGCCGCCGAGCGCGAGCGAGGCTACATTAGTGGGATTGATGAGCCAGCACCCGCGGTGATCAGCATCAACGGGGTGATCGCGAGTGTCGCGGTCACCGAGTTGCTCGCGCGCTTCACCGGCTTCAGCGGCGAAACTCCGCGCGCGGATCTCCTCCTCTACCGGCTCGCCGACGGTTCGCTGCGCCGTACTTCGCCAAAACCCATACCGGGTTGCCCCACTTGCGGGGCCGAGAGCCTCGCCGGGGCGGGTGAGCTGGCAGGAGCTCCCTGGTAGTGCCCCTTGCGCTCGCAGATTGGGATCAACTCCCGCCGAGGTTCTTCCGGGGGAAGAAGAACAAGGGCCCGAGCAGCCTTCGTCGCCGCCCCACTCTTTCTCTTGCTCCAGATGGCAATGGGTGGGTTTGTCGGTTCGGGTCCATGAGCAATTGCCCGAGAAGTGGCTCGTGCCTGCGCCTAGCGAGCCACAATCCACAGGAAACGGCAGGAATCAACAGGGATCGGATTTGGATCAGGCCGTGGTAACTTCAATATGAGGATCGCGATTTCGCCTTCCAGAGCGAAATATCCGCCTCTCAAGGAGGCACTCCTGAAATCTGAGGATCGCATCTGAAAATCGTGGTGTCGCCGGTTCGATTCCGGCCCTCGCCATTCAGTCGCCGTCGGGCGGGGGGTCGCTGGAATCGATGCTGTCCTCCTCCTTGGATTCCTCGGCGAGCTTGCGCATTCGCTCCTCGACGAATTCGCGGGGCGTTCGCGGTGGGGGGGTCGATGGGCGTTGCTTGGTCCGCCGCTCGATCTCCTCGTGCAGGCGTCTTGCCTGCTCGGCTCGGGCCTTGTCGTCGTCGGTCAACGGCCTCCTTCGGCGGCGTCTCGGATCGCCGTGATCTGCTCCCTTAGCTGGGAGGCTTTGGAGCTGGCGGCCGTCGCGGTCTGCTCGCCGACGGCGACCGCTGCCTGAAGCGTCGGATTGGAGGTGTCGAGCCCTTGCACCAGCTCCGGGTGGGAGGTGCGCTTGTCGATCTCCGAACGAAGGCTCATGACGTTGGCCTCAAACACTCCTAGATCACGGTACTCCTTCTCATTGCCGAACCAGATCTGCTGCCACCAGTGGTCGGATACGGGGTCGTGCCAGCTGATGTAGCCGCCGGAAAGGACTTCGCGCGGCTGCTTGATCGCGCCGGTGAAGCTGTATCGCGCTCCCTCGACGGCCACCGGCTCGAAGAAGCGGGGGGTGTAGAAGTCCGAGACGAGGATGTCGTTGACGGTGTAGCCGAACTCGGCGGCCTCCGAGGGATCGCAGACCTCGACCAGGAACTCGACCCGGCCCTGGTCGGGTTTCGGCGACTGACCGGGGATCAGGCGGTTGCCGCCCGGATCGGCGAGCATCTCCAGCATCTCATGGCTCGCCGTGAGCGACCAGCTGTCGCCGTGCGTGATCAGGGCGAAGGGCTGACCGTCCTTGTCGAGGTGGATGCCGGCGGCGCCCTCGAAGCCGATGTCGTCGCGGACGATCATCGGCCAGTAGCCGACCGGCATGTCCTCCAGGCGGGGGAAGGCGTCGACGGTCGCGTAGACGTCCCAAATCGGCGCGAAATCCCGCGTGGCCTGGCGCTGCAGCGCGGCCGCGACCCGCGACACGTCGCCGGGGTCGTGACCTTCGACTTCGGAGATCAGGGCAAGGTTCTCGGTCAGCATGTCGCCACTCTCCTAACGTTCAAAAGGATTCAAGTGAGCGACAACATAAGAGCGGAAGGGCGGCTAGGTCAACCGTTGTCGTAGGTTGACCCCCTCCGGCGATCGCGTTAGTTTGGCCGCTCGGGAGAGCCAGATCGTTTGAGAAGGGATGGCGACAAGTGCCAGATGAAAGCTGCAGGGCGTTTGACTCGGTCGAACGCGTCGATGCCAATGCTCTGAACCGCTTCGTCGTCGGCGCCGACCCGGCTCCACGCAGGATGACGCCGCGCGAGGTCAAAGCGCTCGGCGATCCGTTCGCGCGAACCTTCTTCGTCAAGGGCAAACAGCCCCGCACCGCCCAGCAGGTGGTCGAGGGGATCAAGGCCGCGGCGCCTAAGAAAAGCCCCCTCAGGGTGCAGCGATCGTTCATCGTCGGCGAGGGCAGCCAGGTTGCGATGAGCGCCGCGACGGCGAACGTCGAGCGTCATCTGCGCTTCATCGTCACCCTCGGCAGGGGTCGCAACGGCCCCGACGTCTTCGTCAGCGCCGGCGATCCGCGGCAGCCCGGCGGGATCGAGGTGATGGCCTGGGACGCCGAGCGGGACGGCTTCAACTACTACCGCTCGACCGGATCGAAAGCCACCTGGATGCTCGCCGGCAACTCGCGCGACGCGATGCGGGACTCCAGCCGCGGCAAGGGCCCGTTCGAGAGCCATCCGAGCGGCAGCCTGCTGATGAAGGAGCTGAAAGCCCCCTGGATCAACTGGCACTCCCCCGACGCCAACATCTCCGCCGCCGTCTTCGCCCGCGACGACGCGCGCAGGGATCACGAGTGGTTCACGAAGAAGGACCCGGGCGGCGCCTTCGCCTTCGAGCTCGACGCCGCCAGGCCGGCGATGCAGCGCTGGGCGAAAGCCCGCTTCGCCGCGATTCGCAGGAACGGCGGCACGGTGACCCGACCGCGACACATCATGGAGCAGGTGCTGGGGACGCCCAACCGCCGCCGCTCGACGGTCAACCTGACGACCACCTTGGTCGAGAACGCCAACCTGCGTCCCGCAAGCGAACTGGTCCTGCCGCCGACCTTCTTCGTCGACTCCGAGGCCCTCTCCGGCACCCTCGGGCTGAAGCCGCCGCCGACCTTCGCGGTCAGCGGCAGGATCTACGGCAAATGCCTGACCAAGTTCCGGGTCAGGATGGTCGACGGGGGCTTCCAGCGCAAAGGCGACACGCACTTCTGCTTCCTCGTTCCCGAGCGCGCCTTCGAGGACCAGGTCGTCCTGCGCGAGGCGATCGAGCTCGGCCTGCTCGGCAAGCGGCTCGCCGCCTGCCTGCTGATGGTCGACCCCTGGAACCCGGTCTTCTCGGAGCGCCGCAGCTCGCTGCTCCGGCACGTGCCGGCCACCGCCAAGGTCGTCAAAGGCCGCAGCGACTTCTCCCGCCAGATGGTGCGGGAGATCCTCGCCGCCGCGGATGCGGGCCCGCCCGGCACGCCGGAGGCGGAGTTCGCGCAGCGCTGGAAGGTCGGCCCCAGCTTCGCCGGCCCCTTCAACCGGCTCCTCGCCGAGTACTACGCGGCGGTGACGGCGAAGCTGCGCACGCAGGCCGGCTTCGAGCCCTACTTCAAGCTCGCCGAGGAACGGCGGCAGACCTTCAACGAGATGCCGATCTCGGAGTTCCCGCTGCTCCTGCCCAAGACCAACATCAAACGGACGGGACGGCGGATGCGCTCCGACGGCACCGTCGCGGAGGCTTGAGATGGCGATCCTGAAACGCTTCAGCACGCCGGCGCGGGTGGCCGATCGGCACCCGGGCGCCTGGGGCGAGGCGGTCGCCGCCAGGTTCGAGCCCTACGTGGGGCAGTTTCCCCAGTTCTACGACCCGACCGCGACGAACACGCCCGCCGACGCCGCCAAGCCGATGGTCTCCTGGGGCGCATTCCCAGCCGTCCTGCGCGCCGCCGAGCCGGCCCCCGTCGCCCGTTGGAGCAGGGCCGACCGCGACCGCGGCCTCCAGGACGAGTACTGCGAGTGGACCGTCGAGCGCCGCAAAGGCAAGATCGTCCGCGTCACCTTCTCGACCGAGCTGCCCGAGTACTGGGAACACCTCTTCGAAACCGATCCCAACCGCCTGCTGGCGCTCTACCGCAGGCTGGTCGATCCGCGCGTGCAGCTGGCCGACCTGCGCGGCCCGGGCGGGGGCTACAGGCGCGAGAACAAATGGAACACCTCGCGCCCGGGGCGGCTGGCCCACATGATCCAGGGCAGCAACAACCTCGGGGCCGCCGTCGACCTCGTCGCCCGGGCGACGATCCCGCGCAAGCGCAACGGCCAGCCGGTGATCCACCAGCAGGAGCTGGTGCGCTGCGGCGCCCTCGGCGAGCCGTTGCGCAACAGCGACCCGCAGATCGCCGCGGCCGTCAACGAGGCTGCCCGCGCCGGCGACGAGATCACCTTCGCCGACCCGATCGGCCTCTACCTCGGCCGGCCCCTGACCGCCGGCATGGTGACGCCCGACGGCGCCGACGCGGCCGACTTCTGGAAGATCGAGCGCGGCGACGCCCAGCACACCCTGCGGGCACGTTTCGAGGTGCCGCCGAAACGGCGCTACGAGGTCGGCGACATCGAGGTCGAAGGACGGCCGATCGAATTCGGCGGCCAGCTCGCCGACCGGGTCCAGGTCTGGGTCAGCGCCTGGATCAAGGACGGAAACCACAAACCGCAGCCAAGGCCCTGCGAGGCCGGCTGATCGTCAGAGACCGAAGGCGGCGGCGCCGGGGAAGGGCTCGCCGTCGCGCCGCGGCGGCGCCAGGAAGACCGCCGCCGCGTAGACGCTGAGCAGGCTCGCCATCCCCGGCGGCTGCCGCACGGGGTCGCCGCCGAAGTTGACCCGGCCGAGCCAGCCCTCGTTGGTCAGCATCCGGATCAGGCGCTCGGTCGTGTCCTGGAAGCTGACGAAGTTGAGGCCGACCCGGAAGCCGGGCGAGCCCTCGGCCCACTCGAGGAACTCGTAGCCCTGGCGGAAGATCCGCCGGCTGCCCGGATCGCTGGCCGGTTCGACGTGATGGTTGGCGCGCTGCACGTGGCTCTGGGCGACGACCGGGTCGGCGCTTGCGGGCGGCTCGGCAAAGCGCGGGTCGTTCGGCTCCTCCCAGATCTGCGTCCCGGCGACGGGACAACCCGGGTCGGCGACCGGCCGTCCGGCGGCGTCGACCGAGACGATCGGGCAGCCGCTCAGCTTGTCGCGGCCGACCAGCAGCTCCTGTTCGGCGCGGCTGAGGCGCCGCCAGGCGGGCAGGTCGACGCCGAGCCGCAGGAAGGCGAGGTAGGTGCCGCCGACGCACCACTCCTCCTCCATGCCGGGGTCGATCGCGATAGCCCCCTCGCGGTCCTCGCTGCGCATGTTCGAGAGCCCGTCGTGGAAATCGATCCAGCTGCGCCGATCGGAGCGCTGGAAGCCGAGGTAGAAGGTGGTCGGCTCGAGGTCGGCGGCGCCCGTCTCGGGATCGGCCAGGTCGCTCAGCCGCTTCCAGGTCTCGACGATCGTGCGGTCGACCGCCAGCTTGCTGTCGCCGGTGAACTGCAGGCAGAACTCCTCGGTGGCGAGGTTGGCGCGAACCTCGGCGGCGTACTCGAGGCCGGAGCCGACCAGCAGCGGGCCGCCGCCGCCTGGCCGCGGCGAGGCGAAGAGGCGGTCCTCCTCGAGGCCGTTGGGCTTCGGTCGGTCGATGCCGGCGAGGCGGAAGGCGTTGGGGCCGATGCCGAGCAGGACCTTCAGGTTGTCGCCCTCGTGGGGGACGCCGACCGGGTCGAGGTCCGGGATCCGCCCCCGCTCGAGGCCGGCGTAGAGCTGCCAGAGGTCCGCCAGCCGTTCGCCCGCCCGCCGCGCGTCGCAGTGGTCGGCGGCGCGCAGAAACATCAGCGCGAAGAACTTGCCCGGGCGCGAGCCCGGCGCGTGGTAGATCCCATCCTGGAGCCTGCCCCGCCGCAGCGCGTGCCGGCTCGCGTCGGCGCCCCCCTGCGCGCTGGCGCGCCGATGCTCGCGCTCCAGGGTCCGGACGGAAGCGCAGAGCTCGCCTCCGTTGCACTCGATCGGCTCTCCGGCGGGCAGCACCTCGAACTCCTCTTCGCTCGCTCCGCGCGTCACCCCGGTCGCGAGCAGGGGTCCGACCTCCAGCTCCCGCAGCAGCTGGTAGCCGCCGCTCAGCGCTTGCCGCTCGGCGCCGACGACGACGTCGATGTCGTCGAGGTAGGCGTCGTCATCGTCGGCCGGGCCGAACTCGAGCCGCTGGAACATCCCCTCCTCGCCGCGGCTCCAGCGCACCCAGTGCGGCGGCAGCGGCTCCGCACCGACCCGGAACAGCTCCGTGTTCAGTCCCCGCAGGTAGATCCCGAGCGGGTCGGCGAAGGCCAGCATCCGCCCGGCGAGCACCTGCCCGTAGGCGGCGAGGGCCGCGACCGGATCGGCGTGCCGGCAGGCGAGCTGCTTGCGGCGGGCGAAGATGTCGTCCCTTCCCGCCCGGCGCGGCTCGGCGCCGCCGTCGCCGACGGCGAAGCGGCGGGCGCCGAAGAGGACGATGAAGAGGAGGTCGTCGAGCCCGTTGACCGGGTGCGTCATGAAGAGCGCGTTCTCGGTGTTGAGCCGGCCGGCCGGCACGGCGGCGACCCCGGCCGCCTTCAGCTCGGGATCGCCCCCGTGCCCCGCCATCGTGGTCGCGAAGCGCAGGCGCCGGTCCTCCTCGCCGAGCGAGTGGGGGTCCGGCACGCCGTAGAGGTCCGACCAGGAGGGTTCGGTGCCGAGCATGTCGGCGGTGATGGCCCGGACCCGGTCGGGGTCGTGGACGGCCAGCGTCAGCCAGTACTCGCGCAGCTCCGTCGTCACCTGGACCCGCTTCGGGCGGCTGCGCCCGGAGGGATCGCGGCGGTTGACGACGGCGTACTCGCAGTACTCGTCGTGCAGAACCTGACGCCCCCGGCTGCCCCAGTCGCAGAGCGCCCGCACCGTCTCGTCGTCGGTGCAGAAGGTGGGCTGCAGCGGATCGCCCGGCCACTTCACCGCGTCCGTGACCTGCGGTTGCACCAGCGCCGCGGGGTCGAGCGTGAAGAACCGCGTGTGGCGGTTGCCCTGCGCCTCGTAGGTGGCGGCGATCGCCTCGTTCCAGGCGACGATCAGCTCCGGGGGGAGGGCGTCGGCGTGTCCGGGAGCCCCGTAGCTCAGCTGCGGCTCAGCTCCTTCTGCAGCTCGCTGGCGCGCTCGACGTAGCCGCAGATCTCCGCGGTCGTGTTGGCGGTGACGAGGAGCTCGGTGTCGGCCGGGGCGATCAGGCCCGTGTCTCCGAGCTTGTCGTCGACCCAGTCGAGCAGCGGCGCCCAATAATCGGTGTCGACGAGGATCGTCGGGAAGAGCTTGATGCGGTGGGTCTGGATCAGGGTCAGGCTCTCGAACATCTCGTCGAGGGTGCCGAAGCCGCCGGGGAAGATGACGAAGGCGCGGGCGTAGCGGACGAACATCAGCTTGCGGACGAAGAAGTAGTGGAAGTCGAGGCTGCGGTTGACGTAGGGGTTGGTCCGCTGCTCCATCGGCAGCTCGATGTTGAGCCCGACCGAGAGCCCGCCGGCCTCGGCGGCGCCGCGGTTGGCGGCCTCCATCAGCCCGGGCCCGCCGCCGGTGATGACGGCGAAGCCGGACCGCGCCAGGCAGGCTGCCGTCTCGCGGCAGAGCCCATACCAGGGGTGGTCCTCGGCGACGCGGGCGGAGCCGAACACCGAGACGCCCTCCTCGACGTCGCGCAGAGCGTCGAACCCCCGGTCGGCCTCGGCCTTGATCCGCTCCAGCCGCCGCGAGTCCTCCTCCTCGACGTCGCACGGCGTGCAGAGCAGCTCCTCATCGTGCTTCGCGCCCCGGGGGTTGGGATCGGCGAGCGCGTCGTCGTTGTCCCCAGCCGGATCGGCCATCTGGTCACCTTAGAACCTGATGGCGCCCGGAGGCGGTCAGTCGCCGGTCGCCGAGAAGTGCTGGTAGTCCTTCGGCCAGGGCCAGTTGCCGCCCCACTCCCAGCCGATCGCGGCGAAGGCGGCGACGACCGGGCCGCGGCGGTGGACCATGCCCTCGGCGTGGCGGCCGCGGCGGGCGAAGGGAGCGCCGGCGGGCGGCGAGACGTAGCCGGAGGCGGTCACGTAGGGGTTCTCGATCGGGTTGAGGTCGAGCGCCCTGCCGTAGGCGTGCTCGGACCAGCGCGTCGTCCCGGCAACGAAGCGGCAGTTGAAGGCGGAGGTGTTGTCGGCGGCCATGCTGCGGCGGTCGTCAGCGCCGTAGGCGTCGACCAGCCGCATCCGGCGGATCGGGAAGCGGAGGCGGTAGAGCCCGCGCATCGCGCGCAGCATCGGCCGGGCGTGGGCACGGTGGACGACGAGCCGGCCGCGGTGGGCGCGGCCGTCGAATCCCCAGCGGTCGACCGTGAGCAGGCGCAGCTCGCCGAAGCCGATCGGGCAGCCGCGGTGCCAGGAGACGCCGGTCATCCGCTTCCGGGTCTCGGCGTCGATGCGGGACACGCGACCGTTGAAGACGCCGGGACGCTCCGGCGGCGCCGCTGCCTTCGGTGCGGCAACGGCCAGGATTGCCGCGGCCAGGACGAGCAGCCTCGTCATCGCGGCCAGCCTACTCGAGCTCTGCCAGCAGTCCCTCGACGCGGCGGGCGATCTCCTCGCGGGTGGCGCGCACCTCGGCGAGCGGGCGTCCCTTCGGGTCGGGGAGATCCCAGTCGAGGTAGCGCTTGCCGGGGATGTAGGGGCACTCGTCGCCGCAGCCCATCGTCACCACGACGTCGGCCCACTCCGTGTCGGCGCGGCTGAGCTCTCGCGGGGTGCGGCCGGCGACGTCGATGCCAAGCTCGGCCATCGCCTCGACCACCTCGGGGTGGACGCGCTCGCCCGGCGTCGTCCCGGCCGAGCGCGCCTCGTGGCGCCCGCCGGCGGCGCGGCTGAAGAGCGCCTCGCTGATCTGCGAGCGGCCGGCGTTGTGGAGGCAGACGAAGAGGACGCGGGACATCGAGGGAGATGATCGCCAAGGCGAGAGCGGCAATGTTGGCAAACGGTGAAAATGGGCGAGAGGAGTCGTCCGCTCCCGTCTCTACCTTGGCCGCAGGATGTTCCAGCAGGCCCTCACGGACACCGACGGCCGGCCGGTCGTGGAGGACCCGGTCCCGGCGGCGGTCGACGCGCCAGCGGTCGTCGCGGCGGCGGAGCGAGTGCCGCTGAAGCAGCTGCAGGACGGGCAGCGGGTCGCCGGCGTCTACGCGGTGCGGGAGCGCGACCTGCGACGCAAGCGCAACGGCGAGCCCTGGCTGCGGCTGGCGCTCTGCGACGCCAGCGGCGGCGTCGAGGCCGCCTGCTGGGAGGACGCCGAGGCGCTCTACGCGATAGCGACGCCGGGCTCGGCGATCTTCGTCACCGGCATCTTCGAAGTCAGCGAGCGCTGGGGGGCGAAGATCAAGCTCTCCGAGCTGCGTCAGGCCGCGGCCGGGGAGTACGAGCCCGGCGACCTCGCGGCCGGCTCCGAGGTGCCGATCGAGCGCCTCGAGAGCGATCTGCGCGAGCTGCTGGAGACGGTCCAGGACCGCCAGCTGGGCGAGTTGCTCGACCGCTTCTTCGGCCCCAGCTCCGAGATCTGGGCCCGCTTCCGCAGCGCTCCGGCGGCCAAGGTCTACCACCAGGCCTACCGCCACGGGCTGCTCGAGCACACGGTCTCGGTCGCGCAGGCTGTCAGCGCCGCCGCCAACTTCTTCCCCGGGATCGACCGCGAGGTCGCGGTCGCCGGCGCGCTGCTTCACGACATCGGCAAGATCGAGGCCTACAACGAGGACCCGCTGGCGATCGACCTCACCGACGCCGGCCGGCTGCAGGGTGAGATCCCGCTCGGCTACTACCGCGTGCGCCGCCAGATCGAGGAGATCCCGGGCTTCGACCCGGCCCTGGCGCAGGCGGTCCTCCACATCATCCTCAGCCACCACGGCTCGCTCGAGCACGGCTCGCCGGTCGTGCCGGCGACCCGCGAGGCGGTCCTCGTCCACATGATCGACAACCTCGGCGGCCGCCTCGGCAGCTTCGACCGGCTCGAGCGCGAGCTGCCCGATGGCGAGTCCTGGTCCAGCTTCGACCGCGCCCTGTCCGGCTCCGCCTACTTCGGCCAACGCCAAGCGGCCTGACTTTCGGCCCGGGTCGCGAGCCAGCCCGCAAATTGCGGGCTGATGGCGGTTTCCAAGCGGTTTCGAGCAGGTCGTCCTCACTATCCTGCGAAGCGTGGCGAAGGACACCGAGAAGCTGATCCGCCAGCTCTCGCTGATCTCGTTCCTGATGGCGCAGGGGAGGCCGGTCTCGGCCCTGGAGATCAAGCGCGAGGTCGAGGGCTACAGCGACATGAACGACGACGCCTTCGCGCGCCGCTTCTACGCCGACCGGGCCGAGCTGGAGAGCCTCGGCATCCAGCTCGGGGTCGAGAAACCGGGCGAGGGCTTCTTCGAGGCGGAGCTCTACTCGCTGCCGCCGGAGAACTTCTACCTCGACGCGATCAAGTTCACCGACGACGAGCTGGCGGCGTTGAGCACCGCGTTGATGCTGCTGACCGACGGCGGCTTCGCCTACGCCGAGCCGCTGCGGTTGGCGCTGCAGCAGGTCGCCTGGGGCCATCCCAATCCGCTCAGCGAGGCGGAGAGGGCGCCGGTCGAGATGGCGATGACCGCCTCCGCCGGCGGCCGCGACCTCGCCCAGCGCCTCTCCAAGATCGAGACCGCGATCTCGCGCCGCAAGACGATCGAGTTCACCTACTACACGATGGAGCGCGACGAGACCGAGAAGCGCAAGGTCGACCCCTTCCACCTCGTCTTCCGCGGCGGCCAGTTCTACTTGATCGGCCACTCGCACGAGCGCGACGCCGTCCGTGTCTTCCGCCTCTCGCGGATCCAGGGCAAGGTCGGCTACGCCTCCAAGGCCGAGCACGACTTCTCGCCCCCCGAGGACTTCGACCGCCGCGACTACGGCCAGCGCGCCGACTGGCAGCTGGGCGAGATCCAGGGTCGGGCGAAGATCTTCCTCCGCGACCGGATCGCCTGGTTGATCGAGCGCGACTACGGTGCCTACGGCGAGCTGCGACCGGCGGCGAAGGCCGACGGCGCGCCCGGGAAGGGGACGATCTTCGAGACCGATTACGCCTCCCCGCGCGAGCTGATCGCCTGGGTGCTGCGCTGGCGCCAGAACGCGCAGGTGCTGGCGCCCGAGCAGCTGCGCGAGGAAGCCGAGCAGCGCCTGAACCTGCTCCACAGCCGCCACGAGAACGGCTTCGAGCCGGCGACGACGGTCGAGCGGCCGCTGCGCGAGGCGCCGCCCCGCGCTCGCGCCAACGGCCGCGGCGAGGCCGCGATCCGGCCCGAGCGCTTCGCCCGCCTAGTCACTCTCGCCGGCCTCCTGATCGACTCCGCCAAACGCAGCGAGCGGCTGCGGGTTGCCGATCTGCGCGAGCGGCTCGAGCTGACCGCCGAGGAGCTGCAGGAGGACATCGACCTGCTCAACGTCGTCAACTTCGGCGGCGGCACCTACGTCCTCTACGCGGAAATCCAGGGCGATGAGATCGAGGTCGACTCCGAGCCCTACGGCGACAACTTCGCCCGCCCGGCGCGGCTGCTGCCGCTCGAGGCCAAGGCGCTGGTCGCCGCGATCGACCTCTTCGGCGATCACCTGCCGCAGGGTGGCCTGCAGAGCGCCCGCGAGAAGATCGTCAAGGCGCTCGGCCACGACCCCTCCGAGGAGGGGCTGGAGATCGCCACCGGCAGCGGCGGAGACGTCGAGGTGGCGCGGCTCGTCAACGAGGCGATCGGCGACCGCCAGGTGCTGGAGATCCAGTACTACAAGGAGAACGAGGACCAGTTCACCAAGCGCCAGGTGGAGCCCTACCGGCTGGAGAACGGGCGCGAGGGTTGGTACGTCGAGTGCTACGACCTGACCAAAGAGGGCATCCGCCACTTCAAGCTCGACCGGGTCAAGGAGGCGAGCGCCACCGGCGAGAGTTTCGAGCCACGGCCCGAGGTCGAGGAGCTGGCCGGGGTCGAGGGCTGGATGACCGACGGCGAGGTGCCGACCGCCCAGGTGGCCCGCGTCTGGGTCTCGCCCGAGCGCGCGCGCTGGCTGCGCGAGGAGCGGACCGTGGTCGAGGAGCTGGCCGACGGCGCCGTCGTCGTCGAGCTTCCGTATGCCGGCACCTCGTGGCTGGTGCGCGAGATCCTGCGTGGCGCCGGCGACCTGGTCGTGCTCGAGCCCGATGAGGCGCGCAAGGCGATCGCCGATGAGGTCGCGGCCGACGCCTGAGGCGCGGCGGACGTGACCCAGGCGCCTGGACACGCGGAGGTTCTGAGGTTCGTGGCGCCCAACCCGGGGCCGATGACGGGGGCGGGGACCAACACCTACGTGTACGGGTCCGATCCGTGCGTTGTGATCGATCCCGGGCCCGACGACGTGGGGCACCTGGAGGCGGTGCGTGCAGCTGGGGATGAGCGAGGCGGCATCGGCCCGATCCTGCTGACGCACAGCCACGGCGACCATGCCGACGGGGCGGAGCGGCTGGCAGGGGAGGCGGGCGCGCCCGTCGTCCTGCCTGCCGATGGCGAGGAGCACGGTGGCCTGCGGGCGCTGGCGACGCCGGGCCACGCCGCCGACCACGTCTGCTTCCTCACCAGCGACCGGGTCTGCTTCAGCGGCGACCTGGTGCTCGGCGAGGGGTCGACCTTCGTCCCGCCCGACGGTGGCTCGCTGGGCGCCTACATGGACTCGCTGCGGCGGCTGCAGGCGGAGGAGATCGAGCTGATCTGCCCCGGCCACGGCCCCTGGGTGACCAACCCGGCGGCGAAGCTGGCCGAGTACGTCGAGCACCGCGAGATGCGCGAGCGCCGCCTGCTTGCTGCCCTCGAGCGGGGCGAGCGTTCCCGTGCAGCCCTCCTCGCCGAGGCCTGGGACGACGTGCCCGAGCAGATGCGCCCGGCCGCGGCGCTCGTGATGGAGGCGCACCTGCAGAAGCTCGACTCCGAGGATCGCCTCCCCGATGGCCTAGTCGGCTAGCCAGCCGAACGGCGCGGGCGCGCAATCTCCCGCTACGCTGGCCTCACTGTCAATGTCGGCGATCAAGGTCGACGGCGACGTCCGACCGAGGCGGTTGGTTCTCGGGAAGGCGGCGAGCTGACTCCTAGGCTGGCTGTCGACCCAGGGGTCTGACCTCCATCGGTTGTGTCGCTCGCCGCCTCCCGAGGATCGCCGACGTGACTTGATAGGAGCTTGGCTTTGCCCCAAGTGAGGTTTGTCCGCCGACGGTCCGTCCGAGTGGCGACAACCAATCGAAAGGACGGAGTCCATGATCGTGATCGGAACGGACACCCACAAGCAGACGCACACCTGCGGGGCCGTATTTGCGGGAACTGGGCAGATGGCTGGTGAGCTGACTGCCCCTGCACGCAAGGCGGGCTTTGCCCAGCTGCTCGACTGGGGCCGTCGCCTCGAGGAGGAGCGGATCTGGGCACTTGAGGACTGCCGCCACGTCTCGGGCTCCTTTGAGCGCTTCCTGGTGGCCTCGGGCGAGCGCGTGGTCCGGGTGCCGCCGAAGCTGATGGGCCAAAGCCGCCGCGGCGAGCGCACCGCGGGCAAGTCGGACCCGATCGACGCCCTGGCCGTTGCCCGTGCTGCGCTGCGCGAGGGCCCTGAGACCCTGCCCGCCGCCCACCTTGACCGAGACGCCCTGGAGCTGAAGCTTCTGCTCGACCACCGCGAGGACCTCATCAGGGCGCGCGCAGAGGACCAGCAGCGCCTGCGCTGGCACCTGCACGACCTCTGGCCCGACTTCGAGCTGCCCGCCGGCTGCCTGGACCGCATCGTCTGGCTCGACCGGGTGGCAGGCAAGCTCACCCGCGCCGAGCAGGGCGCCCGGGTGCGGGTCTCCCGCGAGCTGGTGCGGGCGATCCGCGATCGCACCAAGCGCGCCGCCGAGCTCGAGCGCGAGATCGCCGCCATGGTGGACGCCCAGGCGCCCCAGCTGCTCGATCTCCCCGGCTGCGGAACGCTCACAGCCGCCAAGCTCCTCGCCGAGACCGCCGGGGCGGCTCGCTTCTCCTCAGATGCCAAGCTGGCCCGATTGGCCGGCGTCGCCCCCATTCCCGCCTCCTCGGGCAACCGCACCCGATTGCGCCTTCATCGAGGCGGCAACCGCCAGCTCAACTGCGCCCTGCACCGCATCGCGGTGACCCAAAGCAGAATGCATCCGCCCGCACGGGAGTTCCTGGCCCGAAAGCGAGCTGAGGGCAAGTCAAGCCGAGAAGCGCTGCGCTGCTTGAAGCGCCACCTGGCGCGACGGGTCTGGCGCCTTTTGAATGATTCTGAAATAGATAGATCCGTGACCACCCCCGACTCTCAGAGAGGCTCGCTGTCGCCGCAGATCGCGGTGGCGGCTTGACATAGGAGCAACCGGTGAAGAGCAAGCGGGCTGTCAAAGCGGGACTCCTGGCCGGCGTGGCTGGCACCGGCCTCGCCGCCGCATCGGCGGCGGCGCTCTGGCACTGGTTGGCACGGCGGCCGCTGCCGAAGACGAGGGGGACGATCGAGCTGGCGGGGTTGGAGCGGCCGGTCCGGGTGCGGCGCGACCGCTGGGGCGTCCCTCATGTCGAGGCTGAAACGGCCGACGACCTCTGGTTCGCGGAGGGCTTCTGCCACGGCCAGGACCGGCTCTGGCAGATAGACTTCTACCGCCGGGTCGTCGCCGGCCGCGTCTCCGAGTTCGCCGGCGCCGAAGGGTTGCCGGTCGACCGTCTGATGCGGACGCTGGGCATGCGCCGCATCGCCGAGCGCGAGGAGGCGACGCTCGAGCCCGAGCTGCGCGCCCTCCTGGAGCGCTTCTGCGAGGGGGTCAACGCGGCGGCGAGGTGCACCCCGGCGCCGCCCTTCGAGATGCAGCTGTTGCGGCTCGAGTTCGAGCCGTGGCGGCCGGCCGACATGCTCGGCCTCGGCAAGCTGCTCGCCTTCGGCCTCTCGACCAACTGGGAGAAGGAGCTGCTGCGGGCCGACATGACGCGGGCGCTCGGCCCCGAGCTGGCGGCGCGGCTCGACCCCGGCTACCCGGCCGACAACCCGATCGTGACCGGCGAAGCCTGGTCGGGCGACGGCCTCGGCCTGGCCGAGCAGATCGACGCGGTGCGCCGCCAGATCGGCTTCGCCACCGAGGCCAGCGGCTCCAACAACTGGGCGGTCAGCGGCGCCCTCAGCGCAACCGGCTCGCCGCTGCTGGCCGGCGACCCGCATCTGCCCCAGAGCATGCCCGGCATCTGGTACGAGATCGGCCTCACGCAGGGCGGTCGCACCGTTCGCGGCGCCTCGCTGCCAGGCATGCCGGGCGTCTATATGGGCCAGAACGACGACGTCGCCTGGACCTTCACCAACGTCATGGCCGACGTCCAGGACCTCTTCGTCGAGCAGGTCGAGGGCGACCGCTACCGCTTCGAGGACGAGTGGCTGCCGCTGGAGATCGTGCGCGAGGAGATCGCCGTCAAGGGCCGCGACGCGCCCGAGGTTCTCGACGTCCGCCTCACCCACCACGGGCCGATCGTCAACGCCGCGCTCGGGGCCGACGACGCCGAGCCACTCGCCCTGCGCTGGATCGCGCTCGACGCGCCGACCCTCTTCAAGGGCATGTTCGACCTGCACGGGATCCGCTCCGGCCCCGATCTGGTCGCGGCGCTTGAGGGCCACACGTCGCCCGCCTCGAACCTGATCTGGGCCGACCGCCACGGCTCGATCGGATACAAGCTGATCGGGCGCCTGCCGCTGCGCCGCGGCGGCTGCCCCGACCTGCCAAAGCCGGGCTGGGGCGGCGAGTTCGAGTGGGACGGGACCGTGCCCTACGAGGAGCTGCCGGAGGAAACCGACCCCGAGCGCGGCTACCTGATCACCGCCAACAACCGCATCGTCGGCAACGACTACCCGCACCACATCACCAGCGACTGGCTGGACGGCTACCGGGCGCGGCGGATCGAGGAATTGCTGCGGGCGAGCGACGAGCACGACGTCGAGGGCTTCGAGGCGATGCAGTCCGACAACCTCTCGATCCCGGGGCTCGAGGTGGCGCGGCGGTTGGGGCGGCTGGCGCCGAGCGGCCAGCGCGAGCTGAGCGCGCTCGAGCGCCTGCGCAGCTGGGACGGGCGGCTCGACCCCGGCACGATCGCCGGTACGATCTACCAGGCCTTCCTGCTGCGGCTGGCAAGGGAGGTGGCCCGGGCCGCGATCGGGGATCGCGACCTGTGCGAGCGCTGGCTCGACCGCGCCGACAACGGCTTCACGTCGCACGTCACCTCGCCCTGGCGCTGGCACTCGCACCTGCTGAGGCTGTGGGAGGAGGGCGACGAGGAGCTGATCGGCCGGCCCTGGGACGACCTCGTGCTGGAAGCGCTGGCGGGCGCCCTCGACGACCTCGGCGACCGCTTCGGGCCCGACCCGGAGGGCTGGCGCTGGGGCCACGTCCACGAGATGGAGTTCCCGCACCCGCTCGGCGAGGCGAACCCGCTGCTGCGTCGCCTGCTCAACCGCCGCCTCAAGGCCGGCGGGGCGCAGGAGACGGTGAGCCAGATCGCCTACGACCCCAACGACCCCTACCGAGCCGTCTGGGCGCCGAGCTGGCGCCTCGTCGCCGACCCGACCGACCCCGACCGCTCCCGCTGGCAGATGTTCACCGGCCAGTCAGGCCACCCGGCCAGCCGCCACTACGACGACCTCCAGGCGGACTGGCTCGACGGCCGCACCCAGCCCCTGGTCGGCGAGGGCCCCTGGCGCGAGCTGACACTCGTTCCCGCCTGAGCTCCCGCGGACGTGCCGGTTTTTTCGCGCCCATAGTGGTGTCTAAGTCTCGGCACGTCCCCTTGCACGGCCGCTGGGGTGGGGCGACTCGAGACGCCGCAGCGCTACCGTGGCCCGCGGTGCGGGTTCGTATGCGTATGGCCGTTTCGAGCGGAGCGGGGGCTCGCGCCTGGACGTCGCTGGGCGTCGTCCTGGCGATGCTGGCGTTGGCTCTCGCATGGCAGGGGTCCGCCGGCACGGCCTCCGCCCTGGCGCCCTCAAGCGCCAGGGTCATCCACTTCCAGGGCGAGTACGCCAGGGTGCCCGCCGGCTGGCCGGTGATCCGGCTCTCGGAGCGGCCGCGGACCTGCGTGCGGCTCGACCGGCGCGCGGTCTACCTCGGCAGCCCGCGGCCGGACCAGCGTTGCCCGGCCAGCGCGATCGGGCGTCGCCGGGCGATCCTCGTCGACCCAGCTGCCCGCGCCAGCGCAGCGCGCCAGGGGGCGCGGGCGAGCCGCGTCCCGTCGGCGCGCATCTCGGCCCTCTCCGGCTTCGTCGGGCTCGGCTTCGACGCCTGCACGGCGCCGTCGCGACGCTCGATGCGGGCCTGGGACTCCTCGCCCTACCGGGCGATCGGCGTCTACATCGGCGGCCTCAACCGGGGCTGCTCGCAGCCCAACCTGACCGCGAGCTGGGTCTCCGAACAGGTCGCGGCGGGCTGGAGCCTGATCCCGACCTACGTCGGGCTGCAGGCGCCGACCAGCAGCTGCACCTCCTGCGCGACGCTGAGCGCCAGCGCCGCCGCCTCGCAGGGATCGGCGGCCGCGGTCGACGCAGTCGAAGACGCCGCCGCGGTCGGGATCGGCCCCGGCAGCCCGATCTACTACGACATGGAGAGCTACTCGCGCACCACCAGCGCGACCAACGCCACCCTCGCCTTCCTCGCCGCCTGGACGGCGAAGCTGCACGCGCTCGGCTACCTCTCCGGCGTCTACAGCAGCGGCGCCTCTGGCATCGCCGACCTGGTCGACAGGCTCGGCAGCGGCTACCTGCAGCCCGATCACCTCTGGATCGCCAACTGGGACGGTCGCAAGACGGCCGACGATCCCTACGTGCCGGATGACGCCTGGAGCGAAGGACAGCGGATTCGCCAGTACCGCGGCGGCCACGACGAGACCTGGGGCGGGGTGACGATCAACATCGACAACAACTACGTCGAAGGGGCGACCGCCGGCGCCTCGGTTGCCGCGGCGGACGATCCCAAGGGCCGCCTGGAGCTGGCCGAATCGCCGCTGCCGGGCCAGCTGCGGGTCAGCGGCTGGGCCTTCGACCCCAGCGCGCCCGGCCAGCCGCTCTCGATCCGCGTCTACGTCGGCGGCAAGCCCGGGCAGCGCGGCGCCCTGCTGCACGAGCTCGGCCCGGTCGCCGCCGGCTCGCGTCCCGATATCGCCCTCTCACACCGTGCGTCCGGTGGCGTCGGCGGCTTCGACGCCAGCTTCCTCACCCTGAAGACCGGCCGCGAGCGACTCTGCGCCTACGCGGTGGACGTCGGGCCGGGCGCCGACAAGAGCCTCGGCTGCCGCACCGTCGGCGTGCCGCCGCCGCTCTCGCTGGTCGGGACCGAAACGCGGCGGGGCTCGGTCGGCGTCACCGTCCGCTGCGACTGGCCGGCCGGAACCCAGTGCCCGGGCCAGATCCTGCTTCGGGCCAGGGTTCGAATCCGCGTGGCCGGAGCCAGCGGCGCTCGCCGCCGCCCCCGCACCAAGGTGGTCCGGGCCGGGGTGGGCCGACGGCCGTTCCGCCTCTCGGGCGGCGCCTCGAAGACCATCAACGCACCGCTCACCCGGCGCGGTCGGCTGCTCGCCCGCAGCCGCGGCAAGCTGCCAACCGAGCTGGTCCTCGCCGTGCCCGACGGGCGCATCGTGCGGTCGCTCGTTTTGGCCGGGCGCTAAGGAGAGACCGGCTCGCTCGCCGGCGTGGCGGGAACGAGGGCCGGCGCCGGCTTTCGCTTCCAGCTGAGCGCTCGCCTGATATAGGTCCGGGCCGGCCGCTCCACCCCGACGTGAAGGCCAATCGCCAGCGCCAGGATCGCGCCCAGCGTCAGTGCTTCGAAGACGACGGTCGTCGGCGAGGCGATCGTTCCCCAGCTGCCGCCGCCGAAGAAGAGAACCGCCGGCTGGTGAACGAGGTAGAACGCATAGGACGCCTCCCCCAAGAGGATCATGAATGGAAGCGAGAGCGCCTTGGCCGGCCAGCTCAGCGGCGCGACGGCGAGGCCGAAGATGAACAGCGTCGCCGGCACCGCGTAGGCCAGGTCCCAGCTCCAGGCGGTGAAGATGAGCGCGGGCCAGCACATCAGGCAGATCGTCGCCAAGATGGACACGAGCACGAGCGGACGGCCAATGCGTTCGATCGAGCGACGGTCCCTGGTCTGGAAGTAGAGAAGCGCGGCGAGGATCCCCAGGGTGAAGTCACCGAGACGGGTGAGCGGCATCCGGTACAGCCAGCGATGCGCGGAATCGGGGTTCACGGCTGGCAGGTTGTCCAATCCGGCGACCACGAAGCCGCCGGCCAAAGCGGCCATCGCGGCGACGGTTCCAGCCGCGGCGATCAGCACCGTCCTCGGCCGCGTCAGCCGGGCCAGGAAGATGATCAGGAGCGGGAAACAGGCGTAGAGGAAGAACTCGACGCCGATCGACCACGAAGGTGGGACGAAGCTGAACGCGCGCGCCAGGCTTGGGTCCCAGGTCTGGACCGCCAGAGCGTTCTGCCACCAGTCGTCGATGCTTTCACCGAACGCGTGTCGCCGCACGACGATGTAGAAGAGGATCAGCAGGTAGAGCGGATAGACGCGCGCGAAGCGGGCGACGAAGTAGTTGTAGAGCCCGCCCACGGCCGGCCGCCGCAGGCTGTCGAGGTAGTTGATTGCCAGCACGAATCCGGAGAGGACGAAGAAAAGCGTGACCCCGCTGTAGCCGGAGATGAAGAACGCGTTGAGGAATTCCGGCGCCCCAGCCGGGGGTCCGACGTGGCTGGCGTAAACGGCCAGGGCCGCCAGGATGCGGACGCCGGTCAGCGCCGGAAGCCGTAGCGTCCTCGTCGATTCCTGCGCGGAGGTGTCGCTCGCGGTCAAGCGCGCCGCATCGTATCCGCCGAGTTGGGACGGGGCGGGGGTTGCGCATAGAGTTGCCGGCGGTGAGCCGCCGCGACCAGATCAAGCTCAGTGAGGCGGAGCTGCGGGAGCTGCTCGAGGGCGAGCGGATCGCCATCGTCGCCTCCAACGGGCCGCGCGGGTGGCCGCACTCGATGCCGCTCTGGTTCGTGCCGCGCGAGGGGGAGATCTGGATCTGGACCTACGCCAAGTCGCAGAAGGTGCGCAACCTCGAACGCGACCCGCGGGCGAGTGTGCTGCTCGAGACCGGGCACGAGTACGGCGAGCTGCGGGGGGCGATGATCGAGGCCGAAGCGGAGATCCACCGCGACTTCGAGACGGTGATCGGCTTCGCCGAAGAGCTGACCCTCCGCTACGCGGAGGGCATCGCCGCGGTCGAGGGCGATGCAAAGGCGGCGCTTGAAGCCCAGGCGCCGAAACGGGTGGCGATCCACTTCAGGCCGCTGCGGGTGGCGACCTGGGACCACCGCAAGCTCGGCGGCACCTACTGAGCCATGGGCCTCGCCTGGCTCGTCCTGCCGACCTACAACGAGGCCGCCAACATCGAGGCCTTCGTCGACGCGGTCCGCGCCAAGCTGCCCGCCTCGTCCCGGATCCTGATCGTCGACGACAACTCGCCCGACGGGACCGGTGAGATCGCCGACCGTCTCGCGGCCCAGTGCGGGGCGGTCGCCGTCCTGCACCGCCCCCGCAAGGAAGGCCTCGGCCCCGCCTACGTCGCCGGCTTTCGCAGGGCGCTGGCCGAGGGGGCCGAGCTGGTGCTCGAGATGGACGCCGATTTCTCGCACGACCCCGCCTACCTGCCGCGCCTGCTCGACGCGGCGCAGCGAGCCGATCTGGTGCTCGGTTCCCGCTACGTGGACGGCGGCGGGGTCAGCGAATGGACCGCGCTGCGGCGGGCGATCAGCCGGGGCGGCGGCGCCTACGCGCGCCTGGTGCTGGGGGTGGGCGTGCGCGACCTGACCGGTGGCTTCAAGTGCTTCCGCCGCGGCGTGCTCGAGGCGATCGACCTCGACTCGATCCAGGCGCGCGGCTATGCCTTCCAGGTCGAGATGACCTACCGCGCGCTGCGCCGCGGCTTCGACGTGGTCGAGGTCCCGATCGTCTTTCGCGACCGGCGGGCCGGCTCGTCGAAGATGGGCCTGGCGATCGCCGCCGAGGCCGCCTGGCGCGTCCCCGCACTTCGCTTCAAGCGTCTCTGAGCCGCCGGCCGAGGCCGGATTCGATCCCGCGGCGGATCAGCCCCGGTGCCGCGGGCGCCCGGCCCCGCGCCCCTTCGGACAGCCGAGGGGCCTGACAGCGGGGTGCAGGAGGAGGCGCTTGGCGTTGTGGGCGGTGGCCCGCACCGCCGCGCGCGAGGGGGAAGCGCAGAGGTTGCGGCTGTTGACGATCAGGCCCTTGCGCCCGCCCTGCATGTCGAGCACGACTTTGGTGAGGGGGGCGTCGGGGGCGTCTTCGAAGCTCGCCCTGATGCCGCCTTTGATCGAGTCGATGCGGGCCGCGACCTCGATGTCGACCAGGCCGTGCAGGTCGAGGACGAGGTCGGGGAGGTCGTGGCTGGAGGAACGCAGGTAGACGGGGCCGGTGAGCGGCTCGGCAAAGAGCGGCGTGAAGACGGTGGCGTGGCCGTAGACCGCCGCCGCGGGGCAGGCGTCGGCGGCGAACTGCACGCGGGTGCAGATCGTGCGGATGTGGGCCTGGTCGAGAAAGGCCGAGCGGGGCAGGCGGGTGATCAGGTCAGAGACGTTGGCATCTCCCGGGCGGGGGCGGTAGGTGCCTTCAAGCACCGGATGCCCGCCCCTCCTGACGCCGCCCCGCAGCGCGATCGTCAGGCGCGGGCGGAAGCCCAGGCGGGCGCAGTCTGCGGCCTGGAAGCGGGCGTCCCGCCCCACCGGGGCATCGTCGCCGGCTGCGAAGGGGTCCATTCCCCCGCCCCAGATCAGCGCTCTGACGGCGAAGGGGTCGCAACTGGTCGGGTTGAGGGTGAAGCGGGGGCGGTCAACGTTGACGCGGATGTCGCGGACCCGCAGGGGGATGCCGGCGAGGATGTGGGGGATCGGATCGGAAGCGGCGCCGTCGACGCTCCCCACCCCGCTCTTGGGATCGACGCGCAGCGCCTGGCGCACGACCACGGTGCCGACGTCGAAGGGCCCGGCCACGGCGGGGACGACGCCTACCACCGAGAGCGGCGCCCTGCGGACGGGGCCGGCCAGGTAGAGCTTGCCGGGGACGTAGGTGAGCTGGGAGCCCACCCCCGCCCCACCGATGACGGTGCCGATCTGCGATCCGGCGGGGCAACTGGGGGAGGCCAGCTCGGCGCGGCCGGTCTTTTCCTTTGCGATGGCGATCGCTGCGTCCGGGCACTGGGCGACGTCGGCGAAGCGGGCGGTCAGGCCGGGGGGCAGGGTGGCGTCAAAGCGCGTCAGGTCCTGGTCGCCGTCGCGGCGGGTGAGGCGAATCAGCAGGGGCGAGTGCTGAGCGGCGGCGGGGTTGAGCGTGCCCGCTTCGAAGCCCGGGGCAAACGGCGGCGGGCCGGCAGGGGGGCAGGGCCCGCCGCCGACGCCCCGGGCGATCTGGAAGGAGGAGGTCCGGGAGAGCGGGTGGGAAGGATCCCCCGAGGGGGTGAGCAGGGCCTCGGTGGTGTAGGTGCCGCAGGTCGGGGGGCTGATCAGGGGGCTGCGGCCGCCCTCGCGCAGGTGAGCGCGGAAGTGGCTGACGGGATAGGGCGGCAGATCGTCGAAGGTGGCCACCAGGCGGCCGCTGCGGGGGTCTGGCTCGACCTTGCCGGGGAGCCTGAAGACGACACCGAGCTCGCGGTCCTTGATCACCATGTAGAGGGCCAGGAGGGTGTCGAAGGGGTTCTCCGCGCCGGGTTGGGGGGTGGCGGGGTCGTCCTGGGTGGCGACGAACAGCTCGCCTTCGAGGATCTCGCCTTCGAGGATCGGCGTCTCGGCTCGCACAGTGCCCACCTTGGAGGCCTGCGGGCAGCCCTCGCCGGGTTCGGAGGCGGCAGTCTCACGAGCGAGCTGCTGCGGCGAGCAGGTGGCGAGCCCTTCGGCCAGGGAAGGGTTGGCGGTGACGCCCTCGGGGAGGGCGATCACGGCCTTGTGGATGTCCGAGCCGGCGATGCCGTCGGGGTCGCCGATGCCCTCGTCGGCGATGTCGAGCTCGACGTCCATCCCGGTCGGGCTCTCGGCGCGGTCGGTGGTGGCACGGGCGGCGAAGGCGGGGGCGAAGCGAAGCGCCGAGCACTCGCTCATGCCCGGCGAGGTGGCGCTGGCGATGTCTTCGGCGGGCGGCCCCGGTTCGAGCGGGTCCCCCGTCCACCACGAGGTCGCTTCGAAGAGCGTCACCAGCGACCCCGAGCAGCTGCGCGGCAGGGTGAGGAAGGGGCGGGGCGGGAGGTCGGCGGGGCACTCGCCGGCGACGTTCTCATAGGCGCACAGGCCGCGATCGGCGTCGTGGCGGGCGTCGGAGGGATTGCCCCAGAGGATCGTCTGCGAGCTGACCACGTCCAGCACCTGGCTGGTGTTCAGCAGCGAGCCGGTGATGTTGTACGGGGGGGTGGGCTTGGCGCCGAGGTTGACCGTGATCGGCACGCCCGCGATCCAGAAACCCAGTTTGGCCGCCACACCGGGAGAGGGCCGGAGGTTGTAGAGGGGGACCCGTTCTTCGCCTTTGGCGATGTCGAAGAAAGCCGCGGTGAGCATTCCCACCGCAGTGGCGTCGGGGCAGCTCGAGCGGCCGCTCTGGGCGGTGAGGAACTCGATCGTCTCACAGCGCGGCACCACCTCGCGGTCGCCGACCAGGCCCGGGGGGGCGACGATTCGCAGGTCCCTGATCGCGCCGTCCGATTTGCCGCTTTCCACGGTGTTGACGTCGAAGGAGATCGCCTGTTCGTAGGGGTGGGAGCCGGCGGCGGTCTCGGGGTTGCCTTCGGCGTCGTTGAAGGCGACCGAGGGGTTGGAGAGGCCGAACTGGGCTCCGGCAGGGGCGGTGGCCCACAGGCATGCCGCGAGGATGGCCGACAGGGCGATCTGCACGCGGGTGCAGACCGTGCGGATGCGGGCGTTCTCCACAACCTTCATCGCGTCGTCCTCCGATGCCGGCTCGCCCGCTTTCGTGGCTTGCCCCGCGCGCCTTTTCGCGCGCAGCGGGCCTTGCCTTTGTGCGCGCCCTTCCGGCAGCGTCTGGGCTTCAGCTTGGAGGGTCGGGGGTTGCCGGGACCCTGGTAGGCGGAGCTCCCCGGGGCGATCGCCTCCGGCGCGGGCGGGGGGCTCTGGCACGCTTCCCCTTCGCAGGAGGGTTGGTGCTGAGGGGTCGGGAAGCCACCGCCGACACGCACGTCATACACGTCGTTTGAGCCGAAGTCGGCGGCGATCAGGCTGCTCTGGGTGCCGATGAAGACGTTCTCGCCGGTCGGGTCGGCGTCGAGGAAGCGCGACTCGGCCTCGCTATCGCCCGAGGAGAGCAGGTCGACGCAACCGCCCGCGGCCTCCCCGAAGCTGGCGCTCGTTTCCTTGCAGCCCCCCTTGCCGGGCTCCTCCCACTGGTAGACGTCCCAGGTGCCGTTGGTGTCGCGCGGGACCAGCGCCTCGTGGCTCTCGAAGAAGACGCGGCTGCCGTCCTCGGCGAGGGTGCGGGGGGCGTGCAGGGGGGTTCTCTGCTTGGCCAGGCGGGCTGCCTCCCGGACCCCCGCCCCCACCGGCCGCGCCCCCGTCGGGTTACAGGAGATGCAGCGCAGCTCCTCTTCTACCGCGTCGTAGAGGTAGGCCTCCAGGTTCGGCTCGTCGCTGTGCGCGTCGCGGTTGTCGTAGCCCGTCGGCGTCGGGCTCGCCGCTGAGACAAAGGCCGCGTGCAGGCCGTCGGGGCTTACCCGCGAGGAACGCTCGATCGGAACCTCGTCGATCGCCTTCGGCGTCGTCTCGTTCCCCTGGATATCACCGGCGGCCAGCCCCATGATGAAGCTGAGCGTGCCCGGGCCTCCTTCGCCGGCCTCATAGAGGTAGAGGTTGCGCCCGCCTTCGCTGCCCCCGTCTCCCAGGTTTTTGCTGGTCGCGAAGTAGACGCGCTTTGCGTCCTCGCTCACCCCCATCGGCCCCAGCACCCCGGTGGCGATCGGGGACGCCGTCTCGCTCTCGACGTCGAAGCTGTAGAGGTTCCCCGCCAGCGGGCCTTTGGCGATCTTGAAGATCGCCGTCGAGCCGTCCTCGGCCGCTCCCCAGTACTCGGCAGGTTCGGGGCTGACCGACCCCGAGACCGCGATCGTGCATGCCCTCTCCGCTTCGGTGCACTCCCCGCCCGAGATCGCGCTCTGTTCCTGGTCGGGGTTCTTGCGCAGGTAAATCTGGCCCGGCACCCCTTTCGGCGATATTTCCACGGTACCGCTGTATGCGGTCCAGAAGACCCGTGAGCCGTCCGCCGAGACCGCGTTCTGCACCGCCGATGCCTGCCCTATGGGATTCCCCGCCACCATCCCCGCCCCGCAGGCGGTCGGGTTGGCCATCCCGTTGGGCAGCCGGCAGACGAAGCGCAGTCCCTCGCCTTTGCTGTGCATGTAGAGGAGCAGCTCTCCCGGCGGCAGCGACGGGGCCTCGGCGGTCAGCTTGCCGTCGGCGACGAAGACCGACGTCGTTCCGTCGGCGGAGAAGCCGAGCACGTTGGGGAGGAACTCCGCCGCTGGGCGATTCGAGGGCTGCGCCGGGCTCAATGCTGCATAGGCCGCCGGCTCCGAGCAGTTCTCGCGCCTGTAGGCATTGGCGTAGCCGGGGATCGCCTCCGCCGTCAGGGGGAAGATCGAGTTGTGAACCAGCCAGGCCTGACAGAGATCCGCCGAGAAACCTTTGAACTCGTTGTTTAGGGAGAGACCCAGAAACAGAGCCCGCTTGGAGCGCGGCGGCGAGATCGACGCGCTCGACCAACCGTCCGCCCCGCGCCGGGCCAGCAGCTGGGTGACAAATGGGGCCGACTCGGGCTCCGCGAACGACGTGATCGAGGAGTAGGTGAACCTCTCTCCAGAGGTCGCGCTCTGGTTGAGTTCCAGGTGAGTCTGGGTCGAGGGCAGGAGCGCCGCGTCACCGTTTCCTTTGTCGAGCGGCGAGACCAGCTCGTACGCCCGGCAGTCGGGCAGCCCCGCCGCGGCCCCGCCGCGGAACCCGTCGTTGGCGCATTGGGGGGCCGGATCGGGCTCCGGGAAGGTGGTGAAGGAGCCTTCGAGGCCTTCCTCGAAGCTCGCCTCCATCGCTTTGCCCTCGCCGTCGGGGTCGACCCCGTAGACCGGCCCGCCGCCGCTGCTCTGCGCGACGAAGCGGTAGCGGTAGGTGGTCCCCGGCTCGAGGCCGCCAAGCGCCACCTCCTCGATCTTCAGCGCTTTCTTGACCGATTTGTCGGTCAGCGGCTGCAGGACGGTGACCTGGTCGCAGCCTCCCTCGGAGCATTTGCCCGTCCCGTATTCCAGCCGGTAGGCCGTATCCGACCAAAAGTAAGGGTTGATCCGGGCCTGCAACCTGGCGCTTTCGCTCTTCACTGAGACCGCGTACTGGGAATCGACCACCGGCGGGTGCGCTGGCGGTGGTTCGCACCCGGTCGGGCCGCTGCCGTAGACGTCGACGTAGCTCTCGTTCCCCGCCAGGAATACCCCGATATAGAGGCTGCCCGGCTCCCCGCTCCCCACGCAGCGGTTCGTTGCCAGGGCGAAGAGCTGTGGGTTCAGCTCGAGGTTGGGGAAGAAGACGCCCGCCTCTTCTTCCGTTTCGGTCGGCACCAGCTTTTTCGCGGTGAAGTCGAACTCGAGCACTTTCGCGCCGCTCACCGCGTAGACGTTGCCGTTGTGGTCGACCGTGACGACTCCCGGGCCGGGGACCGCGAACTGCGAGGCGTTCGGTTTGCCGGGATCGAGCGGCACTCCGGCGGGGCTCAGCTTGTATACGTTGTCCAGCCCGCTCACGGTGAGGTAGGTGTTGCCGTCGGGGCCGACATCGAGACCCCTGACGTTCATGCCGGCCAATGCCCCGAGCGCCCCAGCAAAGGGTATTTCGCCCTTGAAGGTGCCGTCGAGGTTGAATTCCTGGATGCGGCCTTTGTCGCCGACCAGGATCGCGTTCGCGCCGGGGCTGTATTCGACCGCGTCGCTGAACAGGTTCGTCGCGAAGCTGCCGCTTGCGCTCCCCGCCGTGCCGGCCTGGCAGACATCGCCTGAGGCGGCGGTGCAGATGTTTTCTTCTTCTTCGCTGGCGCCACCGGCTTCGACCTTGGTTTTGTTCACTTTGCCGCCGAACATCAGCAGGAACTCCCCGTCGGGGCTGAACTTCTGCACCCGCAGGTTGGCCCTTTCGAACACGTAGAGGTCCCCTGCCGGGTCCATTGCGATTCCCGCTGCGCGCAGCAGTTGGCCCGCGCCGCCGCCTTCGATTCCCCTCCGGCAGAGCGCCGGCGGCGGTTCGGCTTCGGGTTCCGCCGGGCCGCATATCTGCAGTTCCGGCGAGCCGTCGAGCACCCCCCAGCCCCACGACTTAACGAACAGGCCCCAGGCGGTGTACTCGCTGATGCGGTCGTTCCCCCCCTCGCTGACGAACACGTGCCCCGTGTCCGGGTCGGCAACGATGGCGCTCGGCCAGTCGAGTTCCCCCGCGCCGCTGCCGGCCGCGACCTGGTCGTTGAAGATCCTCACCACGAGTTCGGGCGCCGCGGCCGAAGCGCCGGCCGGGAACGCTAGGACGACCACGGCGGCGATGCCCACGCCCGCTACGCCGAGCCGCCTCCATCCGCTCTTCCCGTAAATCATTCCCCCGTGACCCCTGTCAGACCACAGGTAACCTATCGATACCCTGGCGATTTTGTCAAGGAACGTTAATTCTCTCTCGGCGATAAGCCAGGAGCCGGGATCACTCCCGGCTCCTGGCTTATCGTCCGATTCGACTCGGGCTCGAGCCGTCGGCTCCTAGCCTTCCGCTCCTGTCGCTGTGATGTTGACCCGGTTGCCCTCTATGCCGTAGGGGTGGGTTGCGTCGTTGCCGAGGTCTTCGAAGCCCTCGACTGTCACCGAGCCGGTGTATTCCGAGACCTTAGTTGTGCCCGTGAAGATGCAGATGCCACCCTCGAAGTGGGTTGTGATGTTTTTGACTGTCGCGTCGAGTGTGATGGCGTGTTTTCCGCCCTGCAGGTCTGTTGTGTAGGACACGCCGGTGAGATTCTGCTCAGGGACCCTGATGGTGCAATTAGGGTGTGTAATCTCAAAGTATTTTTTCGTGCCCTTGCAGACGATGCTGACTGTGTTGTGGGCGGTCGATTTTTTACCGACTTTGAATGTGAAGCCACATTCGTTGGCATGGACGGTTACTTCACCTGTGGTTCCTTCTGTTGTCAGGCATTCTTCATATGTCGGTGTGACCCGGACGTGTTCGACTGTGTTACCTTCGATTGTTCCGTCGTAGGAGGTTTTGTGGCAGCCAATCGGTTTAAATCCCGCAATCGTAAACTCGGTATAGTGTGTTACTGTCGGGTTCTCTGTCCCTGTGATGACCGTTTTTTTGTTCAGGGAGTCCGAAGTGAAGTGTCCCCCGGTTTCCGCCGTCGCGTTCACGACCGCGAACGCCGCCATCGCCATCGCGGCGAGGAGGCCGAGGCCGAGTGCCTTTAGCTTGAGGCTCATTTCCTTGTTCCTTTCGCTCGGTTGGTGCGCCACGCATCGCAACGGGTGCGGGCGCCGGTGCCCTTTCGGGCTTGAGGAGCAAGATAGCCACCGCAAGGGGTTAAGTCAATTTTTCTTTAGTGTTCTGAGCAGACAATTGGCTGCAAACACCAAAAAAGTGCCTGCAAATTGTGTGTGTTGCTTTTCCGCGCGCGCGGAGTTACACATACGGCAGATCGGCGCACGTTTTTTTACGCGGGCGCGCGAACCATGCATCGCGGGCCGGCGCACTCGGCCTTGAACTCGCTGCCGTTGTCCAGGGATGAAGTTCCCGCCGGTCCGGCCGGGACGACGGTGCTCCCGGGAATCGGGCCGAAATGGGAGAGCAGGTAAGGGAGGCGTTGGTCTTGGCGGCGGTGCTGTCGGCGCTGCTCGTCCGCGACGGCCGACCCACTACGCAGCAGCGGGAGGAGTGTGTTTCCTACTGGAAGCAGGGAGAAGCCCCGTCCCGTCCTCGTTTGGCGCGAGCGCCAGATGCCGCAACGGCGGCGCTTCGCTTCCCTCCACGGCAAGCGCCGCGGCGTACGCGGCGCCGGCGTCGATGCTCGCCACCGCTAAGGGGCCCGGTGGCGGTGGTGCGGCCAGGCCGCCGCCGTGGCACTTGGCGAACGCCTCTCGCCGCGTCCAGGCGGCGTGGAAGGCGAGCGGCCTGGCTGCCACGGGTGCCCGGCGGACGGTGGCCGCCTCGGCCGGGCCGAGGGCGCGGGGGGCCAGCGCGAGGACGTCACGTCGTCGATCGACCCACTCGACGTCGACGCCGACGTCCCGTCCCCGCGAGACCGCGATCAGGGCCAGGCCGGCGGAGTGGCTGAGGTTGAAGCGCAGCCCGGCTGCCGGACCGGCCAGAGCCGGCTTGCCGTGAGCGCCGGCGCGGAAGGCGATCTCCGCCGGCGCCTGCCCGAGGTAGCGGCCCAGCACGACGCGCAGCGCCCAGCGCGCCGCCACCCAGCGGCGCCGCTTGTCTAGGGGCAGCAGCCGCGCGGCACGGGCGCGCTCGGGCGCCGGCAGCAGGTCGGCCGCCGGCCAGCTCGGCGAGTCCAGCCCCACGCGCCAGACGTGGACCTCGTTTGCGGGCCGGAGGATCGAGGCCTCGGTCGCCATCGGGCTGGCACGTTAGCCGCCCATCGCCGCGACTTCCAGGTCCGGCCTGGGTTTGCGAGGGAGCTCGAACGCCCGACGCCGCCGCTACCCTTCGCCGCCACCTCGGTGCCCGAATGAGACTCAAGCTGACAGCCGCACTCGCCCTGATCGCCGCCGCCGTCCTCGTGCCCGCCAGCACCAGCGGTGCGCCCGGTGGCGCCCCGAAAGCGTTCTTCGGCATCGTCCCGCAGCTGCCGCCCTCCGACGAAGACCTCAGCTACATGAAAGCCGGCAGGATCGGGACGATCCGGCTGCCGCTGATCTGGCCCGGCATCCAGCCGACGGCGAACGGCGGCTACGAGTGGAGCGGGATCGACCAGATGATGGCGACGGTCGCACGGGCGCGCCTGCAGGTGCTCGCCTCGCTCGGGTCGACGCCGCGCTGGCTGGCTCGCAAGGGGACGACGCTCCCGGTTGCCAACGCCCGTCAGCGCGGGGCGTGGATGGCGTTCGTGCAGGCGGCGGTGGAACGCTACGGTCCGACCGGGACGTTCTGGGCCGAACACGGTCCGGGCTCAGCCGAACCGCTGCCGCGGCTGCCGATCCGCAGCTGGCAGATCTGGAACGAGCCCAACTTCTTCTACTTCGCCTACCCGGTCTCCCCGGCCCGCTACGCGCAGCTGGTGACCCTGTCCAGCAAGGCGATCGGGCGGGCCGATCCGCGCGCCGAGGTGGTCCTCGCGGGTCTCTTCGGAGAGCCGACCGCGAGCGGCAAGCGCGGCATGCCGGCGACCGAATTCCTCGACCGGCTCTACGAAAAGCCCGGGCTCAAGACTCGCTTCGACGCGGTCGCGCTCCATCCCTATGCCGTAGACGCCGAAACGCTGGGTGAACTGACCGAGGCGATCCGCCAGGTCGCGCTCGACAACCACGACCCGCGCGTCGGCCTCTACATCACCGAGATGGGCTGGGGGTCTCAAAACAACTTCAACCAGGTCGCCTTCGAGCAGGGGAGGAGCGGTCAGGTGCGCCAGCTGCAGAACTCCTATGCGTACCTGCTCGAAAACCGGCACCGCCTCAACCTCAAGGCCGCCTACTGGTTCGCCTGGAAGGACCTGGCCGGCTCCTGCAGCTTCTGCGACTCGGTCGGGCTCTTTCACGCCGGCCCACGTTTCAAGCCCAAGCCCGCCTGGCGCGCCTTCGTGGCGATCACCGGCGGCCGGGCGCGGCCGTAGCAAGCCGCTCACGGGGTCAGCGGATGGGCGCCGACGTCGCCATTGCCGGGAGCTGGCTGAGGAGGAACGCCGCCCCGCTGCTGCTCGGCCTGGCGCTGCTCGCCTCCTCGGCGCTGCTGCTCTCCTTCAGCGCCGGCCTGGCGCCCTTCCAGGACAGCTGGGAGCTGCTGATGAACCGGCGTGGACTCACCGTCGAGGCGTTTCTGCAGCCCCACAACGAGCACATCGTCGTGATCCCGGTTGCGATCACCCAGTTGCTGCTGCACCTCTTCGGGATGGGCTCGGCGACGCCCGAATCCGTCGTCCTCACGGCCTCGCTGGCGATCGCCGCGGCGCTCGTATTCGTCTACGCCCGCCGCCGGGTCGGTTCCTGGCTGGCCCTGATGGCGGCGGTCTTGCTGCTCTTCCTCGGACCCGGATGGCAGGACCTGCTCTGGTCGTTTCAGGTCGGGCTGGTCGGCTCGCTCCTGTTCGGTGTCGCGATGCTGCTGGCGCTCGACGGCAACGGCCGCCGCTCGGACCTCGCCGCCTGCCTGTTTCTCGCGCTCGCGCTCGGATTCTCCAGCCTCGGCGTCGCCTTCGCGGCGGCGGCTGCGGTCGACGTGCTGCTGCGACGGCGCGAGCGCGGTCTGCGGCGGGCCTACCTCGTCGCCGGTCCGCTGCTGCTCTACGGCGGCTGGTACCTGGGCTGGGGCGACGAGGCGGAAAGCCACCTGTCCCTCCACAACGTGCTGGTCTCGCCGCGCTACGTCTTCGACGGGCTGGCGGCCTCGGTCGACTCGTTGCTGGGCCTGGGCACGATCGCCGACGAAGCGGTGGCACGGTCGAAGTGGGGACCGGTCCTCCTCCTCGTCCTGGTTGCGCTGCTCGCCTACCGTCAGCTGCGCGGGCCCGGGGTCCCGCCCGGTCTCTGGCCGGTCGTGGCCGCGGCGGCGACCTTCTGGTTCCTGGCCGCCTTCAACTACATCCCCGGACGCGAGCCGCACTCGAGCCGCTACCTCTACCCGGGCGCCGTCTTCGCGCTGCTGATCGCCGCCAACCTGATGACGGGCGTCCGCCCCGGCCGCCGTCCCCTGCTCGTCGCCGCCGCCGTCACCCTGGTCGCGGTCGGATTCAACGCCGTCCCCCTGCGGGAAGGCCGGGACTTCCTGCGGGATCAGACGGTGCTGACGCGCAGCGGCTTGGCGGCGCTGGAGATCTCGAGCCGCACCGTCGCTCCGGGCTTTGCCCTGACGCCGGAGGTCGCCGGCACCTCGTTCCTGACCGAAATCGAAGCCGGTGAGTATCTGGCGGCCGTGAGCGAATTCGGTTCCCCCGCCTACACGGTCGCCGAGCTGGCACGGGCTCCTGAGGCCGCGCGCGCGGGGGCCGACGTCGTCCTCGCCAACGCCCTGCCGGTGACGATCGAAACCGATGCCGCCGGCTCGCGGGCAAGTCGGCGACGTCTTCGCTGCACCGCCGTCGGGGGCGCTGGCGGGGCCGGGGCGCCGCTGCCGTTGTCCCCCGGCATGGTCGAGATCGAGCTGGCCGGAGGCGGCCCGGGGACGATTCGGCTGCGCCGGTTTGCGCGCCGCACCTATCCGCTCGTCACCGACGGGATCGCCGCCGGCTCGACGACGCTGCTGCGGATACCGCGCGACCGCTCAGCGCGGCCGTGGCGCCTGCGGGTGGAGGCGGCGCAGGCGGCAACGGTCTGCCACTGAGCCGCCCGGGCCCGTCCTGTAGCTTCCTGCTCTCTTGGACCGCCTACTGATCACCGGGGGGGCCGGATTTGTCGGCTCCAACCTCGCAGTGGCGCTCGCGTCTCGCCACCCCGAGTGGGAGATCCTCGCCCTCGACAACCTCTACCGGCGCGGCTCGGAGCTGAACCTGCCGCGGCTCGAGGCGGCCGGGGTCGAGTTCGTCAAGGGCGATGTCCGCGAGCCTGGCGACCTGGACCGCCTGCCTCGCTTCGACGCCCTGATCGAGTGCTCGGCCGAGCCGTCGGTGATGAGCGGGGTCGACGGCGATACGTCCTATCTCTTCCACACGAACCTGACCGGCGCCTACAACTGCCTCGAGCTGGCGCGCCGCGACAGCGCCTTCGTGGTTTTCCTCTCGACCAGTCGCGTCTATCCGGTTGCCGCCCAGCTGTCGCTGGCGCTGGAGGAGGCGCCCACCCGCTTCGAGCTGGCAGCGGCGCAACCGCACCCCGGCGCCTCGCCCGCCGGGATCTCCGAGGACTTCCCGCTGCAGGGCGCGCGCACCCTCTACGGCACGACCAAGCTGGCGGCGGAGCTCCTGATCGAGGAGTACCGGGCGGGGCCTGGGGTCCCCGCTGCGATCGATCGCTGCGGGGTGATCGCCGGCCCGTGGCAGATGGGCAAGGTGGACCAGGGGGTCTTCACCCACTGGATGCTTGCCCATCACTTCGGCAACCCGCTCTCCTACATCGGCTTCGGCGGCAAGGGCAAGCAGGTCCGCGACCTGCTCCATGTCGAGGACCTCGTCGACCTGGTCGAGCGCCAGCTGCTCGACCCCTCTGCCTGGGACGGGATCACGGTCAACGTCGGCGGCGGCCGCGAGTGCAGCCTCTCGCTGCTGGAGACGACGGCGATCTGCCGCGAGCTGAGCGGCAACGAGGTCGCGATCGAGCCGCAGCCGGAAACGCGGCCGGGCGACGTCCCCGTATACCTTTCGGACTGCGGGAAGCTCTTCGGCCTCGACGAGTGGCGCCCGCGACGAAGCGCGGAGCGCGTCCTGGCCGACATCCAGGAGTGGATCGCCGCCGATCCGGAGCGGATCGCCGCGGCGCTCGAGATCGGTTCCCCGGTGGGGGGAAAGGAGTAGGAATGCCGGTTGCGATCATCACGGGCTCGGGAGGGCTGATCGGGTCCGAGGCGGTGGGCCATTTCGTCGAGCAGGGCTACGACGTGGTCGGCATCGAGAACGACATGCGGGCCAGCTTCTTCGGCCCCGAGGCATCGACCGCGCACGTGACCGAGCGGCTCGCCGCCGCCCACCCGGAGTTCGAGAGCCGCGACGCGGACATCCGCGATCGTGACGCCGTCGAGCGGATCTTCGGTCAGCACGGGGGAGGGGTCGAGCTCGTCGTCCACACCGCCGCCCAGCCCTCCCACGATTGGGCCGCCAGCGATCCGCAGACCGATTTCGGCGTCAACGCCAACGGCACGCTCAACCTGCTCGAGGCGACGCGAGCCCACTGCCCCGAGGCGACCTTCGTCTTCTGCTCGACCAACAAGGTCTACGGCGACACCCCGAACAGGTTGCCACTCGAAGAGCTGGAGAAGCGGTTGGAGCTGCCCGAGTCGCACCGCTACCACGGTGGCATCGACACCTCGATGTCGATCGACGCCTCGACCCACTCGCTCTTCGGTGTCTCCAAGGCCGCCGCCGACCTCCTGGTGCAGGAGTACGGCCGCTACTTCGAGATGCGGACGGTCTGCTTCCGCGGCGGTTGCCTGACCGGACCCCAGCACGCCGGCGCCAAGCTGCACGGCTTCCTCGCCTACCTGATGAAGTGCACGGTGACCGGCACCCCCTACACGGTCTTCGGCTACGCCGGGAAGCAGGTCCGCGACAACATCCACAGCGCCGACCTGATCGCCGCCTTCGAGGCCTTCCACCGGGCGCCGCGCCCGGCCGCCGTCTACAACATCGGCGGCGGCCGCTTCAGCAACTGCTCGATGCTGGAGGCGATCGAGCTGTGCGAGCGGATCGCCGGTCGCGAGCTCGAGTGGGAGATGGGCGAGGAGCCGCGAATCGGCGACCACCGCTGGTGGATCTCCGACCTGGCCCCGTTCGAAGCCGACTACCCCGACTGGGCCCCGCGCTACGGCATCGAGGAGATCCTGACCGAGATGCACGAGCAGAACGTCGAGCGCTGGACCGCCGCCCCGGCATGAAGCTCTCGGTCCTGATCCCGGCCCAGAACGAGGAGGGCTCGGTCGGCCAGACCGTCGAGGGCGTCGTCGCCGCCCTGGAGCGGGAGCAGATCGAGTACGAGGTCGTGGTCGTCGACGACGGCAGCGAGGACTCCACCGCGGCGGTGGTGGAGGCGATCGGCGCCACCAACCCGCGCGTGCGCTGCCACCGCTCGCACTACGAAAGGGGCTTCGGGATGGCGATCCGCGCCGGTCTCGACGTCTTCGAGGGCGACGCCGTGGTGATCGCGATGGCCGATGCCTCCGACGACCCCGAGGACCTGATCCGCTACCACCGCCTGCTCGAAGACGGCTGGGACTGCGCCTTCGGCTCGCGCTTCGTGCCGGGCGCCCGCGTCCACGACTACCCACGGCTGAAGCTGGCGATCAACCGCCTCGCCAACTGGTTCATCCGCGTCCTCTTCCGCCATCGCTACAACGACACCACCAACGCCTTCAAGGGCTACCGGCGCGAGGTGATCGAGACGATCCAGCCGCTGCTCTCCAAGCACTTCAACCTGACCGTGGAGATGCCGCTGAAGGCGATCGTCAGGGGCCACACCTACGAGGTGATCCCGACCTCCTGGACAAACCGCACCAGCGGCGTGCCGAAGCTGGCGATGAGAGAGATGGGCAGCCGCTACCTCTTCATCGTCCTCTACGTCTGGCTCGAGCACACGCTCAGCCGCGGCGATTACCGGGTCCGCGAGGGGGAGCGCCGCCGGGAAGAGAGAGTCGGCAACTGATTCGGCTCGGGTCGGCTCAGTCGAGGATCGAGACCGCTTCGCCTTCGCCGGGTGCATTTTGCAGTTGAACCCCCAGCCGCTCGAGGACGAGCTGAGCCGCCTTGTATGCGTCGTAGGCCTCGGGGATCTCAATCAGAAGGCCAGCGATGTCGTCGGAGAAGATCGGGTCGAGGAACTTCACCTGCAGATTACGCCGTAGCTGTGGATAGGTGAAGACGCGATCCTTCATGTAATGGGTGAGGGCGGCGGCGATCTGCCGGTCGTTCACCTGCAGCCGCGTGAGAGCGATCCAGAGGTCGAAGAGGTCGCGTCCCTTCCGGCGTTGATACAGGGCTCGCAACTTGGTTCCCAAAAGATCGTCGAGCTCGAAGGTGGGAATCTCTGCCTCTCCACTCCACCAACGCGAATCGATCTTGTAGGAGCGTGTGACGCGCGGGAGGAACGGCTCCGTCTCTGCAACGTTCGACTCGATCTTGATCCGGATCAAGCCGGGGCCCTCGGTGGGGTCCGCGTCGAACCAGATCGTCCCCATGTCCGATTCCTGGCTCGGAAACTTACGCCGATGCTCCCTGAGGCCGATGCCGTTTGCGATGGAACGGAAGGCGTCGAAGATGGCTCCCAGGCGCGGCTCGGAGTCGGTGCGGACATAGTCCAGATCCTCTGAGTATCGAACCGGGCTGGCCAGGTGCAGCTTGTGGAGACAGGTGCCGCCGCGAAAGGCCAACGCCTCCCCGAGCAATCGGTCGTTGGCGGCCTCGATGAGCAGACGGCTCAAAATGAGGTCCTGCTCGACCTGGACGGGATCGGGCCACGGCGCGCCAGCGCTCCATTCGGTGATGTAGGCCTGGGCCAGCACTTTCAGACGTCCGGCGCGATGTCGGTGTTGACTTGGACGCCCCAGCGCTTGTCGAACGGGCCTCGCTTGGGCGCTCCGGGCGAGATACGGGTGGGCACGCCCTGACGAGGTTTCGCCAGTTGCTCGAGCTCTTCCAGGTCCGGGGGGCGCTCAGAGTAGTGCTCGACGAGCCAGCCGATGCGGCGGGCGTGCGAGCGGGGGTGAATTGCGCTCGCTCGAGCAAGCTCCGCTCCGCTTATAGGTCCGATCTCATGGATGATCGTGGCAATGTTGCTGAGTCCTCCAGCTGCTCTCGGATGGGCCACCAGATCGCTGACCGTCGTCTCCTTGGTGGCAACCTCCATCGTCCCAGCAGGGGTGTTTATGGTTTCCGTGGCAGCCTGATCGACAGCGCGGCTCGTGAAGAAACGCAGCCTGATGCGGTCGAGGTCGCGGTCGGCCGTCGGTTTGTCCGTGAGCACCTGAAACACCTGCGGACGCTGGTGAGACGCGCCATGCCTTGCGGCGGCGCTGAGAAGACTGACGTAGTAGTCGCGACGCAGATGGCGCATGAGATCGTCGACGAACCATTCGGCCGGAAGGACACCCCAGACGCGGTAATGGGGAGGAACAAAGGCATAGAGGCCGCGAGCGGGCGAGAAGGCCAGTCGCTGACGGCGGAGACGATTCATCCCGACTCTCACAGCTCCCTCGCTGAGCTCGAGAAGCTCGGCAATCTCCCCGGTGGTGGCGGTGTAGCGCCCGCGCGCAAGGAAGTAGTCGGGAACGGACCGGATTGCCAGCTTTTTACCCATAGTTACGCTTTTTGTAACTTTAGCAGCCCTGTAGGTCTCCACAGCGACCGATAAAGTGCGCAAAGTTACGCTTTTCATAACTTTGCAGATGTAACTGAAGAGCTAAAAGCGCTTCATTCAATTAGTTGCATTCAGATAGTTCCCATGCGAGTATCGCCGCGTGCCGGAACACAAAGTCGAGCAACCGCTCACCCGTCCGCTGAAGATCTTCGCCTTCGACCCGATGCGCGGCCGCGATCCGCTCAGCGTGATCAGCGTCGACGTCGAAAACGAGGAACTTCGGCGCGGGCCCTGTGGCTCACGGGTCAAGGTCATCGATTATGACGGAGTCGAGGATCGATACCTGGCTCCGGTCGACCTCGACGATCCGGCGGTGTTGATGGCGGGCGGGCTCGACCCTTCCGAATCGGACCCCCGCTTTCACCAGCAGATGGTCTATGCGGTGACGATGAAAGTCCTGGAGAACTTCGATCGGGCCCTGGGCAGGCGAATCGACTTCAAAGGGCGCAAGCTGCTGCTGGTGCCGCACGCGTTTCGTGGGACCAACGCCTTCTACGACCCCGCCCGCACGGCAATCCTCTTCGGCCACTTTCCCGCCGACGCCAGCGACCCGGGCGAAAACGTACCCGGGCAGCCGATCTTCACCTGCCTCTCGCACGACATCATCGCCCACGAGGTGACCCACGCGCTGGTGCACCGCTTGAGGGACCACTCACTCGAGGCGACCAACGATGACGTTCTCGCATTCCACGAGGGCTTTGCCGACATCGTCGCGATCTTTCAGCACTTCTCCTTTCCCGGAGTCCTCAAAGAGGCGATCCGCAACTCCGCCGGCGACCTCAGCTCTGCCACGGAACTGGCTGAGCTCGCCGCCCAGTTCGGTCACGCAACCGGCCGCGGAACCGCTCTGCGATCGGCGATCGAAGACCCGAAGCCGGAGCGCTACCTGACCACGACGGAGCCGCACGAACGTGGCTCGATCCTGGTCAGCGCGGTCTTCGAAGGCTTCTTCAGGACCTACCAGGCCCGCGTCGACGATCTGCTCAAGCTCGGCAGGAGCTTCGATGCGGAAGCCGGCGTGAGCGAACTGCACTTGGGCCTGATCGACCGGGTAGCCGAGATCGCGGCGGAGTCCGCGCAGACGATCCTGACGATGTGCATTCGGGCTTTCGAGTATCTGCCGTCGCTCGACATCACCTTCGGCGATTTCCTGCGGGCGCTGATCACCGCCGACCGCGATCTGCTCGCCGACGAGGGCGCCGGTCAGCGCCGCCTGATGATCGAGGCCTTTCGCAAGCGCGGCATCTATCCGGCGGACGTCAGGTCCCTTTCCGAAGACGCTCTCTGCTGGCCGGAGGCGCCCCGCGACGACATCCCGCCGATGCCCAGCGAGTGGGTGGCGCAGGTCCTGCTCGTCAACGCCCAGGCGGTGCAGGTGCACGGCGATAAGGAGACCCGCGAAAAAGCGCGCGAGCGACTCAAGGGCGCCAAGGCGAAGCTGACCGAATGGGCGATCGAAAACGCCGCTGCGCTGCAGCTCTCACCCGACGATGGGATCGAAGTCCAAGGATTCCACGGGACTTTCCGGGTGGCGCCGAATGGCCGCCTCGTGGTCGAGGTTGTCGTCCGCTTCACCCAGTGCGAACAGACGGACGACGCACCCGAGTACGGCGGGCTGCCGTTCCGGGGCGGGACGACGGTGGTGGCCGAATCGAGCGGACATGTGCGGTTCATCATCGCCAAGCCACTCGCCTCGCGGCAGCGCCGAGCACGCCAGCTGGATTTCGTCGAAAGCTGTGACGCCCAGGATCCCGCCTTCAGCTGGACCGATGACGCTTACCATCGCAATCGGATCGCCGATTTGAGCTTCGCCGCCCTCCACCGCGGCATGGTGCTGCGATGAGCCTGTCGCCGAAACCAGGTCACGTCACCGTTCGCATGTACAACGTCGGGTTCGGCGACGCCTTCCTGATCGTCTTCCCGGACGACCAGCGGGTGTTGATCGATTGCGGCATGCACCCTGCCGGGCGGGGGCCCAGAGATATAGAGGAGGTCGTCGAGTCGATCCTCGCCGACGTCAGCGACGACGACGGCGCCCGGATCGACGTCGTCGTCTGCACCCATCGCCATCGCGACCACGTCTCCGGCTTCGACAATCCGCTTTGGAAAGAGGTGCGGGTGGGCGAGGTGTGGATGCCGTGGACCGAGGACCCGCGCGACCCGGAGGCGGCTCGGATCAGGGAGGGCCAGGCGCACCTCGCGGCCGCCTTGCGCGCAGCGCTTGACGACGGCGCCGCCGCCACGCCGTTGGCGCTCAACTCGCTGCCCAACGCCGCGGCGATGGACACCCTTCACAGCGGCTTCACCGGCAATCCGCGCCGCCGCTTCTTCCCCGCCGGCGATGACGTCGTCAGCGAGCTCGAGTGCGAGTCGCTCAACTCGGCCGACGTGCGCGTGCGGGTGCTCGGACCGTCGCGCGAGGAAAAGGTGATTCGCGACGTCGACCCGCCGGCCGGGGCTGCCTACCTGCGCGCCGCCAGCGACGGTGACGTCGCCAGCGACGGTGACGTCGGCAGCGAACCGTCGCCGTTTGCGGACAGCTGGGAGCTCACCTCCGCGGAGCTGGCCGGCGACGAAGGCCTGAAGCAGCTTCGCCTCACGGACGAGGAGCTGGCGAGGATCCGCCAGGCGGCCGACGGCGACCTCTTCGGCACCGCGGTGGCGCTCGAGAAGGCGATCAACGGAACCAGCTTGGTCCTCTGCTTCGACCTCGGCGATGCCCGCCTGCTCTTCCCCGCCGATGCCCAGTGGGGGACGTGGGAGCTGATACTCGAGGATGCCGAGGCGACGGCCCTGGTCGAGCGCGTAAACCTGCTCAAGGTCGGTCATCACGGCAGTCACAACGCCACGCCGAAAGCCTTCGTCGAGCTGCTCGCACGCCGCCCGCGCGACCTCGACCTGTGGGCGATGGTGCCAACGCACCCGATAAAGATCTGGCCGAAGATCCCCAAGAGCGAGCTGCTCGACGCGCTCGCCGAGGTGACGCCGCAAATCGCCCGCAGCGATGCAGGCGCAGGTCCAGCGGTCCCGGGCTTCGACCGCTGGGACGAGCAGGCAATCGACGTGCACATACCGATCTGAGGGGAGAAGCAGATGGCGGAAGAGCTCGCGGTCAAGATGAAGTTGCCCTCCGACATGATCTCCGAGGTCGAGCGCGAACTCGCCGACCTCGACGCCACCGAGGTCGACGTCCCGACCCAGCCCCCGACGGGGTTCGAGCCGATCAGCATCACCATTGCGGCGGTAATCGGGATCAGCGCGATCTCAGAGCTGATCCTCCGCTGGAAGGCGAAGCGAGGATGCCAGCAGATCGTCGACGCCCGTCAGGACCAGATCAAGACGGAGATGAACTGCAAGGTGAAGGACGGCCGCATCATCGTCCTCACCCGCTCCGGCGAGGAGGTCGAGATCGTCGAGGCTCCGCAGGGCATCGACCTCACCGAGGTCCTCAAAGCAGCCGCCTCCGGCGGCGCAGCCGAGGTCAAAAAAGCCGCCGACGCCGCCGGCGCGAAAACCGCCTGATCGCGGGTCGCTGGCCCGACGATCGCCTCGCCGCATCGACTAGCATCGAGGGCCAGATGCGAGGCCCGAGCCCTGTCGGCGATACGAGTCGTTACGCACAGCGCGGCTGCGTCTTGCGCTAAACGAAATCGTTCATGTACAACGGGCACAGCGTCAGCGTGGTGTTTCCCGCCTTCAACGAGGAGGAGGGGATCGCCCACGCGGTCGAGACCTTTCTCGCCCAGGAGCCCGTCGATGAGGTCGTCGTCGTCGACAACAACTCGCGAGACCGGACCGCCGAGCTGGCTGCCCAGGCAGGGGCCCGGCTGGTTACGGAAACCGCTCAGGGGTACGGCAATGCTCTGCGCCGTGGCTTGGCCGAGGCGTCGGGGGATTTGATCGTCATGGCTGAGCCCGACGGAACGTTTGCGGCAGAGGACGTGCACAAGCTGCTTGCCTATTCGAGTGACGCCGAACTGGTGCTCGGCACGCGTACGACGCGGGAGATGATCTTCTCCGAAGCGAACATGGGCTGGTTCCTGCGCTGGGGGAACTGGGCCGTGGCGAAGATGCAGCAGGTTCTTTTCAACACGCCGTCACTGAGCGACTGCGGCTGCACGATGCGGCTCATCCACCGCTCAGCCCTGCTGCGGTTTCTCGATCGCCTCACAGTTGGTGCGTCGCACTTCCTGCCGGAGATGGTGATCTTGGCGCACCGCTCAGGAGCGTCGATGATCGAGGTCCCTGTGTCCTACCGACCGCGCCGCGGCACCTCGAAGATCACCGGTGACCTCAAGGGCACGATCGAGGTAGGAATCAACATGATGGCGCTGATCGTGGCCTACCGAGTAGGGCTCAGCGCTCCGCGCTGACCTCAGGCGCGGGCGACGATCACATTGTGGGCGGCGAGTAGGTTGATTCCCGGGATTCGCTCCAGCATCGGCTCCAGGCGTGCGATCGCGGGCAAGGCCCGAGGGGGGGCGAAATCGGGGGTAAAGGTCATCCGCCGCAGGGTGAGCGTCTGCAGCCCTGCGTCTCGTAATGCGCTGAGGATCAAGCGAGCAGGCACCAGGCGCTCGTCACCCTGATCCTGGGGAAGCCTGGCCATCAGTATCCGCCAGTAGGGGTTGAGGGGATTGTGGTCCCAGACGATCGCCGCCCCGCCAGGTCGGACGACGCGTGAGATCTCGCGCAGCGTGGCGACGACGAGCTCGGGATCGATCAAGTGATGCAGAACCGCGAACGTGGTGACGAGATCGAAGCTGGCATCGTCGAACGGCAGGGCATCGCCGCTGGCCTCAAACACCTCGATCCCCTTTTCGCGGGCCCGGTCGAGCATCTCAGCCGAGACATCGATGCCGACGCGCTCGTAGTGGGCCGGCAGGGCGCCCAGAAAACGACCCGTGCCGCAGCCGACGTCCAGGACTCTGCCCTCGGGGGCAAGCGATTTGGCAAGGGCCACCCGCCGCTCGGTCAGGTGCTCCATGACGTGAGCTGGAATGCTCTCGTCGTAGTCGTCGGCTATATCGTCGAAGTGCGCCGGTTGGGGCTTCATGGCGGGGGAGCATTTCATGCGCTTGGCGCGGCTGCGTTGGGGTCGGTTCGCGCCAAATCGAGTCGGAGCGATGCGACATACTGCGCCCGGTGACGGTCACGACCCCCCGCTCACCGGAGCCGGTTCGTTACTCGCTTGTCGTGCCGGTGTACGGCAACGAACGATCGCTCCCCGAGCTCCTGGACCGGCTGGCAGCTCTGGTCCCCGAGATGGAAGGGGCGCTCGAGGTGATCTTCGTCATCGACGACTCGCCTGACGCTTCCGCCGAGCTTCTCGCCAAAGCGCTCGAACGGCAGCCCTTTGTCGCTCGGCTTGTCCTGCATTCGCGCAATTTCGGCTCGTTTGCGGCCATTCGCACCGGCTTGAGCCGTGCCTCCGGGCGCTTTTCTGGCGTGATGGCTGCCGATCTGCAGGAGCCGCCCGAGCTGATGCTGGAGTGCTTCAGGGCGCTCGATGCCGGCCGGGCCGACATCGTCGTGGGGGTGAGGAGAAATCGCGCCGACCCAGCCCTGTCGGCTCTCGCGGCACGGATGTTCTGGGCGTTCTACCGGCGCTTGGTGCAGCGGGAGATGCCGGCAGGCGGTTTCGACGTCTTCGCCTGCAACGACGCGTTCCGCCGCCATCTTCTAGAGCTGGACGAGGCTCACTCCTCACTCGTTGCGCAAGCGGTGTGGCTCGGCTTTCGGCGTGAGGCGATCGAATACGACCGCAAGCCGCGAGAGCGCGGCCACGGGCACAGCGGCTGGACGCTTCGGAAGCGCTTCAAGTACCTCAGCGACAGCATCTTCTCGTTCACCGATCTGCCGATCAGGATGCTGCTGGTGGCCGGGTGCGTGGGCGTCGTCGTCTCCCTGGCGCTGGCCTTTGTCGTCGTTGCCGCGCGCGTGACCGGCAGCATCGATGTGCCGGGCTACGCGGCGACGATCGTCGTGATTGCCTTCTTTGCCGCGCTCAACCTCGCCGGCCTCGGAATCATCGGCGCTTACGTTTGGCGAGCCTTCGAGAACACCAAGGGGAGGCCCGGAGCTGTTGTGATGAGCGAGCGTGTGTTTGAGCGTGCCGACTGAAGAGCCCCATGGCTGACCCCGTCGTCCCAGCCAACGATTTCAAGGCTCAGTGGGAGGAGATCGGAGCGGACGGCTTGGCGGCGGTCGACCGGGTCGGCCGCAGCGGTTGGCTGGTTCTCGGCCGAGAGGTGGAAGCATTCGAGGAGGAGCTCGCCGCTTGGTGGGGGGCGTCCCATGCGGTTGGCGTTGCCAGCGGCCTCGATGCGCTCGAGGTATCCCTGCGCTGTGCGGGGATCGGGGCTGGCGACCGGGTTCTGACGACGCCGTTGACCGCTTTCGCGACGACGCTGGCGATCCTTCGCGTGGGAGCGGAGCCGGTGTGGATCGACGTCGACACCTCAGGCGGCCTCGATCCCGAAGTGGCGGAGCGGGCGCTCGGAGACGATCCAACGATCCGGGCGCTGCTGCCCGTGCACTTGTACGGGCATCCCCTCGACCCCGATGCGTTGGAGACCCTCACCGAAAGGTTTGACGTAACGCTCGTCGAGGACTGTGCGCAGAGCGCGGGAGCGTCGCGGGCGGGACGGCCCACCGGCGTTACCGGGGTGGCAAGCGCGACGAGCTTCTATCCGACCAAGAACCTCGGTGCGTACGGAGACGGGGGCGCGTTGCTGACCAACGATGGTGCGATCGCCGAGCGTGCCCGCATTCTGCGTAACTACGGTCAGGATGGTCGCTATAACCACGTCGACGTCGGCCTGAACAGCAGGCTCGATGAGATGCAGGCGGCGATTTTGCGCACGGCGCTGCTTCCTCGTCTGGACGGTTGGCTTGAACGAAGAGAGATGATTGCCGAGCGCTATCGCGATGCGTTGAGCGATTGCAAGCTCGAGCCAGTCTCGCCCAGCGGTGGAAGCTCGGCACACCATTTGTTCCCGGTCCTCCTGACCGAGGGCGATGTGGGCGAAGCAATGAGGCGCCTGGGCGAGGTTGGGATTCAGGTTGGCCGCCACTATCCGGTGCTGTGTCCCGCCCAGCCGGCGTGCGCAAGGACCGGCACTGTGATTGGGGATCTCGCCAACGCCGAATCGATCGCCAAACGTGAGATCTCCCTTCCTATGCACCCACACTTGAGCGAGACGGCCGTAGACCGTGTCATCGACGCCTGCCGTGCACTCTGACGGTGCGATCAGATCGCGGTGTCTACGGAGCCCTGATCAGGGGCCCCGGCGTGAAGCGATCGACAGCCCTCAGGCACTGTTGTCGCGAATCGATTCGCTCGGCACGTGACCTGGCGACATCGACGAAGAACGCTGCTCCGTAGGCCGCGCTTTGCGCCGGAGCCCATCCCATTTCGGTTGGACCGACCCTGCGGCGATCGCACCGCATTCTCGCCCCTTCGAGGATTGGGTAGCCGGCCAACGTGGGGTCGTCATAGACCAGCTTGATGGCGCCATTCAGGTCCCAGCTGAAGGAGAAAATCAGGATGCCCGGCGCGTGACTGCCAGGGTAGTTGAACGTGTATACGGTGCTTTCGGGCGGTGGTTCGGGGAGCGACGCCTCGAGGCTGGCCAGCATCCAATCGGTTTCGTCGGTGGCATTGGCCCAGGCCAGCTGATCCCTGCGCGTGTCCCGGGCATAGCCGATCGCAAGCAGGACGGCCAAAATGGTGACCAGCACGGTGGCGAATGACTTTCGGTTCTCCTTTCCGCGAAAGAGAAGCGTTGCCGCCAGGACGAGAGCGGAGTAGACGACGAGGATGACTCCGATCGCCGCCATCACGTTGGTGCGATTGCCGACCCCTGGCGAATCGACCTGGTAGTAGGGGTCCGCGGGGATGTAGAGAACCCAGCCGGCGACTGCAACGAACAACCCGCCCCCCAACGTGATCAACCAGCGCTGCAGGACCTGTTTGGTGTCATCGCCGACTCTCTGAAGGCTCCACGCAATCAACGCCGACACGGCGATCGTCGCCAGCACGGCGACCACGACCCAACGGTCAAGCGTCGCGAACGGCATCGAAGCGCGGGCGAAGATGGTGGCCGCTCCGTTGCCGAGCTGCTCTGCGTGTTCGAGCATTTGCTCGAGGGGAGGGCGCACTCGATCGGCTTTGGTCGCGCTCCAGGCAAGGCAGGCGGCGACGACCGTCGAATCCAGCGCCCAACGCCAGCGAACGACCCGCCAGGAAGCCCGTGTCAAGTACAGCGCGCCCGCGAAGAGGAGGGTGATGCCGGCGATCTCGTAGGTGAGGACGCTGAGCGCGTAGAGAAGGACAGCCCCCGCATGGAGAATGCGCTCGCGTCCTATGCGGCCGGCCGCGAGCTCGTCGAAGCCGCGCAAAGCGAGGATCAGGCCGGCGATGCCGAAAGTTATCCCGAGGTTGATGTGGCTGGCGGTGGCCCAGAAACGCGCCGCGTCTGACCAGGGGAAGAGCAGCAGCAGGAGCGCAATCGTGGCAGCGTGGCGCGATTGCATGCTCAAGCGTCGCAGAAGGGCGTAGAGGGCGATCGACATCAAAACCGCCAGAAAAAGCGCCCAGGCCAAATGCACCGATGCGTGCGGACCGAACAGCATGAACGTGAGTGGCACGTAGACGACCAGCACTGGCCGGTTGGGCGTGACCTGCCAGTAGGTCTCGAAGATGCCATCTCGAAAGTACTGCCCTGCTGCAGCGTGACCCCAGTCGTCGATGGTGAACCCTCCGTCGATCACATGGGGGACATAGATCAGGCAGCCGACTGCCATGAGCAATCCGCTTACGAGCAAGAGCTCGCGGCGCGATGCGCGGGACATCGAGACGTTGTTCATCCGCGTTTTGCCGTGACTATCTGCTTGAAATCGTCGTAATCGCGGATGTACTCATCGGGGTCGTATTGATCGGACGCTAAGACCATGAGGACGGCGTCGCGCGAGTATCCGTACTGGATTGCCCAGACTTCAGGCGGAATGTAAAGACCTTGCTCTGGTTTGTTGAGCTCGAATTCAACCCTCTCCGTTCCATCGTCGGCGACAACGGAAACGGTGCCGTGAACGCAGATGAGCAGCTGCTCGAGCGTGCGGTGGGCGTGCTGACCGCGTACCTCGGCCGAGGGGACGTCGTAGACCAGAAACATGCGTTTCGGCGCGAATGGAAGCTGGTCTCCGACCTCGCCCGCCGCGAGTCGCCCGCGCAAGTCCGAAACCGAGTTCAGGTCGATCAGCCTTGCACCCGCTCCGTTTGAGGCCGAGCTCGGCGCGCTCGATCGGGTGACGGCCTCGTTGACCGGCATTCGGTCGGTATCGACGTAGCCGCGGATTCGTGCTGGGTTTCCGGCGACTATGGCGAAGGGGGGTACATCGCGCGTAACCACGGCGCCGGCGCCGACCATCGCCTCCTCGCCGATCGTGATGCCGCCGAGCACCGTTGCACCGGCGCCGATCGAACACCCGTTGCGCAGGGTGGTTTGCAGGAACATCTCGGGATAGCGCTTGCTGCGCGGAAAGGCGTCGTTGACGAAGGAGGCGTTCGGGCCGATGAAGACGTCGTCTCCCACACGCAGGCCATCCCATAGTTGTACGCCACTCTTTATCGTCGCGCGATCACCGACGATTACATCGTTCTCGATGAAGACGTGATCGCAAACGTTGGCATCGCGACCGATTTGCGCCCCGGAAAGGATGTGCGCGAACGCCCAGACTCGGCTGCGTTCGCCAATCTCCGGCGCCTCGACAATTGCTTGGGGATGGATGAAAACCTCTGACATTTGTCTGCTCCGATCGGCAGGGCTGCGATCATACAAAGGCGAATCGCGCGGTCCCGACAATGAGGCTAGCCACAGTCGCGGGTCCTGTACACGACAGTGGCCGTACCGAATTCTCTGCGCTCGAGGAAGCAGCGATTCAAGACGGCTTCGGTCCTGGGACCGACCGGCGGGCCGAAGGAGTCGCGGGCGAAGGCAGCGATCCGGGGGTAGCGTCTGATCGCAGCCGCCAGGCGGGCATCGCCGCGGGCAAATGCATCCTCTCCCTCGATGACCCGCTGCTCGATGTAGAAACCGAGATCCTTGGGGGCAACGGCGATCTCTCCGCCTTTCAGGGTGCGATTGAGGTCGTTTGCAACGGCACCGAATTCATTCGTATCGGCGATCGGATACATGGGAGAGGTGTCGGCGCGATAGCTGCGGGTCGCCTGGGCGGCAAGCAAGATCACCAGTACGACTATGACCCCACCGGCGAACCGATCTTTTCCACCCAGCAACCATGCTGCCAGCAGTGCAGCGCCCATAGTTGCAGCCAGCCGCAACTCGAAGGCCCAGCTCCCGTAGTTCCCGAAGAAGCTGAGCCCCGTCAGCGTGTCCGGCAGCAGAAACGCGGCGCCGACTCCGAGAGCCGCGGCGATTCCCCAGAGGAGCGGACGCTGCTGCTTACGCCGGGCATTCAGGATCATCCAGCTGATCGGCAGCAAGATGCATGCTATGGCGGGGAATGCGTACTTACCTTGATAGGTCCCATCGGTGGGTGAGAGCACGACGTACTGAAACAACATCGCCGCGCTGATCAAGAAGGGAAGGTCAAGGGGCCGTAGGCGGCGCTCGGAGAGGAAGTGCCGGAGAAGGCCTGCTAGGTAAACGAGGGCCAGCAAAAATATCGCTGCCCCAAACCAGCGAAGGTGCCAGTGTGCCGCATTCTCGACCAGCTGCAGGTTGGAGAAGAGGCGGTCGCTCTTACCGGCGAAGGTGACATCGAAGGTATAGGAGAAGGGTATGTCAGTGATCGAACACCAGAGAGCGTAGGTCGAGAAAAACAAAGCCGCACCGCAGGCAACGAACGACCCTGCCTCTACGATGGCCCGACGAACGGGGCGGCGGCTGAGCAGCCACCAGATCACGAGCACGCCAACCAGCACGATCGTTGGCGGCATCTTGATCCAGGTAGCGAGGGCTAGGCTGCTGCCAATGGCGGTGATCGCGCCAGGGGTCAGGCGATCGTCCCGCTTCCCGTAGCGGATCGCCAGCCATATCGTCAGCAGGGCGGCTGGCGCGTAGATCGACGTGTCGATGTCCAGGAACAAGCTGCCCTGCACCGCATACGGGTGTATCAGGAGGAGGATCGCCGCAACACCACCCACGATCCGCCACCGATCCGTTACCTCGCGCGCGATGAGGAAAAGAAGCAGCGCAGCTATCAGCAGGCCCGCCGCGCCCACCCCGCGCAGCAGGTGAGGAGAATCGGTGCCGAAGATGGACATCGACGCACCGATTGCGTAGATATAGAGAGGCGGGTGCCAGGCGCCAATGAAGGGGCTCTGGTCGACCGTGAGGTCTTCGTTGAAGCGAACACGGTGCGTTTCGTCCGCTGCAATCACAGGCTCGCCGGTGTCGAAGACCGCCTCGGCCATCGGCGGCCACTCGCCCTCCTCGATCCGGAGGGGCAGCTGGCCGTAATGGACGGCGTTGATCAGATAGAAGGCGAGGGCGAGCGAACCGGCGACGAGCAGCCACCACGGAATCCCACTCAATGCCCTACGCGTCTCACGCAAACCCGCTGCCTGATCCTGCCGCATCAACACAGCTCTACACAGCGGCGCTCTGGCCGTCGACCTTGCGCCCGATGACCAGGAACTGCTTGCCCAGCAGGCGCCAGGCGGGGGGCGTCTTCAGGTAGAGGCGGGTGAGCAGGCGCGAGGGCGGCAGGATGCCGCGGAAGGAGTAGGGGAGGTAGCGGGGGACGATCCTGGTCGGCTCGAAGCCGGCGGCGTAGAGGTGCTCCCCGATCGCGACGTGGGTCAGCGCCACGTAGTGGTCGGCGCAGTCCCAGTACTCGTCCGAGCAGTAACGGTAGTTGGGCCCCATGATCGCGATCCGGCCGCCGGGCTCCATCGCCCGGTTCATCTTCTCCAGGAAGGCGGCGATCGCCTCCTGATCTCGCAGGTGCTCGAGGAAGTTCGAGACGTAGATGCCGTCGAAGTGGGCCGCGGGGAGCTCGGCGTCCATGATCGAGGCGGTGATCACGGTCGTGTCCGGCTTGTGGGCCGCCTCCGGGTAGGACACCTCGTCGACCGCCCAGGTCTCCTCCGCCGGCACGGCGCCGATGAACTCGCCCCTGCCGGCGGCCGGGTCGAGCACCTTGCGCGGCCGTTCCATCAGCTCGTGGACGTGGGGGCCGATCTCCTGCCAGACCGCGATCCTCGCGTCCTGGTCGATATCGCGGAAGCGATACGCGTAGAGGCGCTCGTAGTTCAAGTCATGCCACCTTTCTGCGCAGCCGGGGCCGCCGCCGTCGCGCCCACTGCAGGGGGGAGCTGAGTCGGGGCGTTCCGTACTTGAGGTTGGGGTTCGAGTAGGGGTCGGGGACGGTCAGTGGCCGCCAGCGATCGATCAGCATCTCCATCTCCCAGTCGTCGACGTCCGCGGAACGGCTCGAGGACTCGAAGTGGTAGAGGACGGCGTCGGGATCGTAGACAACCCGCAGGCCGATCGAGCGCAGCTTCAGGCAGTAGTCGATGTCGTTGTAGTTGACCGGGAAGGTGGTGGTGAGGCCGCCGACCTCCTCGAAGGCCGCGCGCGGCGTCATCAGGCAGGCGCCGGTGACCGCGAGCAGGTTCTGGGCGACGAGGACGTTGTTCGAGTAGCCGGCGAACTCGCCCGAGAAGCCGCGGTAGGGGTGGCCGGGGAAGCCGCCGTTCTCGAACAGGACGCCGGCGTGCTGGAGCCGTCCGTCCTCCCAGAGCAGCCGCGCGCCGACGGCGCCGATCCCGGGCTGAGCGGAGTACATGACCATCCGCTCGATCCAGTCCGGAGCGATCACCTCCATGTCGTCGTTGAGCAGCAGCAGGTGCTCTCCCTCGCTGCGCACGGCGCCGGCGTTGATCTTGGCCGAGAAGCTGAACGGGCGGTCATAGGCGACGACCCGCAACCTCTCGCCCGCGATCTCGCGCAGCTCGTCGAGCACCGCGGGCGAGGTGGACGAATCGGCGACGCAGACGATCTCGTAATCGTCGTAGGTCGAGGTCTCGACGATGCTGCGCACGCAGTGGCTGACGAGGACCACCTGCTCGAAGCGCACCTCACGGGTCTGGCCGCCGGTGGGGATGACGATGCTGACCGGGGGCTTCCGCTTCAGCTCGGGGTGCAGGTGGTAGACGCCGGGGCGGTCGAGGTCCCGCTCGACCCGGGCCGGCATCCCGATCCGCTGGCAGTGCGCCTGCAGGGCGCGGGTGCCGGCCTCGAACGCCCACGGCTTGGCCTCCTCGCCGCCCCCCGCGGCCGAGGTCTCCAGCATCCGCCAGTGGTAGAGAACGCGCGGGACGTGGACGACCCGGCGCGCCCGCTCGGTCACGCGCAGGATCAGGTCCCAGTCCTGGGAGCCCTCGAACTCGGGGTCGAAGCCGCCGACCTCCTCGACCAGCGAGCGACGCAGGACGCTGAGGTGGCAGGTGTACATCTGGGTGCGGAAGCGCTCCGGGGACCAGTCGGGCTTGAAGAAGGGGCCGACGTGATGGCCGTTGGCGTCGAGCTTGTCTTCGTCGGTGTAGACGTAGTCGACCTCGGGGTCGGCGCCGATCGCCTCGTCGACCAGCTCCAGCGCGTCGGCGTGGAGCTTGTCATCGTGGTCGAGCAGAGCGACGAACTCGCCCGCCGCCATCGCCAGCGCCTCGTTCGACGCCGCGACGATGCCGGCGTTGGAATCGCGGTGGCGAACGCGGACGCGAGGATCCTGCGCCGCCGCCGCGTCGAGGATCCGCCCGACGTGAGGCTGCTTGGAGCCGTCGTCGACCAGGCACAGCTCCCAATCGCCGAAGCGCTGCCGCTGCACCGATCGCAGCATCGCCCGCAGGACGTCGGCCGGCGTTTCGTAGACCGGCGTGACGATCGAGAAGCGGGGCGTGGCCACCCCGTTCAGCCCCGCCGGCGCAGCAACGCAGCCAGCCGCCTGGGCAAGCCCGAGGCCAGCGCCTGCAAGCGCCGGGCCACGATCGCGAGCCGGGCGGAGTGCTCGGTCAGCTCCGCCAGCTTGCCCTTCGCGGTCCCCAGTTCGGCGTCCTTGGCGATCAGGAGGTCCCGCAGCCTCAGGATCTCCTCCTTCTGGCTCGCGATCTCGTCGACCAGCTCGCTGCGATCGTCGCTCTCGCCGCCGCCGGAAGTGAGGTTTGCCGATGTCAGCCGCTCCGGCATCGGCGCGAGTGTACCCGCCTCCAGCGGCTTGACCCCGGTGCGAACCTGTCCGGCCATGGTCGTTCCAGCGGAGCCGGCGGCGTGAGCGGAGAGGCGGAAGTGCTGTGGACGCTGGCCCTGCACCTGGGCCTGACCGCGGCGCCGATGGTCGCCGCGGCGCTGCTGGCCGTACGCCTTGGCGCGAGGAGCGTCCCGCTGATCCTGGCGCTGGCGCTGGCCGCCTCCGGGGCGGTCGCGATCCTCGCCTTCTGGGCCTACTACGCGAGCCCGTCGATCGGACGCATCTGGGCCTTTCTCGTCCTCTTCGGCTCGATCGAGATCGCCGTCTGGTCCTGCTACCGGGGCCGGCTCGACCGGCGCCTGCTGGCGGAGCTGCGCACGCCGCTGCTGCTCTGGGTGCTGGGCAGCTTCTTCCTCGTCTATCTCGGCTTCCTCCACGGCGGCGTCGACCAGCCGCTGCCGATGGCCAGCTCTCGCTTCTCGCATCAGCTGCCCTCCGACAACGACATTCCCCAGTTCTTCTCCAACTGGTTCTTCGAGAACGGACATCACGGCACCGTGCCGGAGTTCCCCGGCGGCTGGCTCTCCAGCGATCGTCCCCCGCTGCAAATCGGCTATGTGCTGTCCCAGCGCGCTTTCGCCTGGGACGACGCGCCGGCGCTCCATTACCAGGTGCTTTGCGTGGTCGTCCAGCAGCTCTGGATAGTCGGCATGTGGGCGGTCCTCTGCGCGGCGCGCCTGCGGCCGCTGGTCCGCGGCCTGGCGATCCTGGCGGCGACGGTCAGCGACGTCGCCATCGTCCACGGTTTCTTCGTCTGGCCGAAGCTGATCGCGACCGCGTTCCTGCTGGCGGCCCTGGCACTGGTGCTGTCCGCGGGGTGGGAGCGCTGGCGCCGCGATGCGCGCGTCGCCGGTCTGTTTGCCGCCCTCTGCGCTCTGGCGATGCTGGCCCATGGCTCCAGCGCCTTCGCGATCGTTCCCCTGCTCCTCTTCGGCGCGATGCGGGGAATGCCGAGCTGGCGATGGCTCGGCGTCGCCGCGCTGGTCGGGGCGGTCGCGATGGCGCCCTGGTCGGCTTATCAGCGCTACGGCGATCCGCCCGGCGACCGGCTCGTCAAGTGGCACCTCGGCGGTGTGATCGACGCCGACGAGCGGGGCGCGCTGGAGACCATCGTCGACTCCTACGGCGATGCGGGGGTCGGCGGGGCGATCGAGGCGAAGTGGGACAGCTTCACCACGATGAGCGGCCTGCCGGAGACTCCCGGCGAGGTCGGCTCGGCGATCGCCGACACCGCCGACGGGAGCTTCGACGCCGCGGTCGAGACGATCCGCAAGCGGCGCTTCTTCTCGCTGCTCCCCTTCATCGGCATCTTCCTGCTCGCCCCGCTCGCGATGCTGCTCGCCCGCACCCGCGGCCGCAACCAGCAAGCCGAATGGCGCTTTGCCGTGTTCTGCCTCGCCTTCGTCGCGGTCGGCTGCCTCGCCTGGGGCCTGATGCTGTTCGGTGGCCCCTACGCGATCGCAACCCTCCACGCCGGCGCCCTCGCGGTGCCGCTGCTTGCCGTCTGTGGCTGTGTGGCCGGGCTCAGCGCCACCTTTCCGCGCTTCGCGATCGCCGTCGTCGTGATCAATGCCATCGGCGTCCTGATCCTCTACACGCCGGCCTTGACGCCCCTCCCCGGGACCTCCTATTCGGTCTTCGCGGCCGTGATCGCGGCGGCGAGCCTGGCCGGCTTCGGCCTGGTCGCGTTCCGGGCGCCGCCCGGCAGCGACGAGATCCGATCGCAGGGCACCTGTAGGCCAAAGCCCGGCGGAGAGATCGGAACGGCGACGTCGCGAACTCCGGCGCTGCACTGAGTGGCCGCCTGCCGCAGGGCCTCTCCCCAGGGCGGCGTTCCGCGAATCGTCTCGTCACGCTGGTCGAAGGAGGTGACGATGCTGAGCGCGAGGACGCCCGCGACGCCGAGGCCGAGCCAGGAGATCGGGGGGGCGGGGCCAGATCGCTGCCGCTCGCGGTCATCGACCAACACCAGGACCGCGCTTACGAGGAGAAGCGCGGGAACGATGGCGTAGCGGCCGCCGTTGCCGAAGTGGACGCCCTCTGGCCACACCATCTGGGTCGCGACCGCGCGCTGGTAGAGGGAGACGACGAACATCACGAGCGAGGTGGGGACCGCGATGGCGACGATCAGGCGGGTCGCCGGCGTGGCCCCCTTGAAGCCGAGCCCGAGAGCCGCCATCCAGCCGAGCAGGAGCGCGATCAGCAGCGTCCAGCCCGCCTCCGACCAGGCCGTCCCCCCCAGCTCGAGGCCGAGCGGGGCTCCCTCGACGATGCGCTGCAGGTAGACCATCCAGATGTCCGCCGACCAGACCGGCTCGACGACGGCTTCCCGATCGAGCGCGAGGACGGGAATTTGGGCAATCGCGGCGACCCAGTAGGCGCCGACCATCGCGAGATCGCGCCGACCGCGGGCGGCGATCGTGCGCAGCGCCGCGAGCGGCGCGAAGAACCAGACCCCGGGAGTGGTCAGCCCGGTGATGAGCACGAAGCCCGAGGCGAGCCCGGCTCCGAGCCCCGTCCGGGGCCGCCAGAGCAAGAGCCAGAAGGTGGCGAACAGCATGTACCAGAGGACGTAAGAGGCGGAGTCGATCGCCTCCAGCCCGGCCACCGGCGAGAGGACCGTCACCGCCACCAGGAGCAGCCTCAGGTGTGGGCTGCGGATGTGGCCGGCGCTGCCGTGCCAGACGGCGAGCCCGCAGATCGCGACGACGCAGGCGGAGAGGATCGCGATCGTCTCGGCCGCGGCATCGGCCGGCGGCAGGGCGGCCGCCTCGCCGATCAGACGGGGGACGAGGACGAGGTAGCCGCCGTAGGGGCTGACGATCGCCTCCCAGAAGCCCTCGTAGAGCGCCCCCTGCAAGAAGATCGGCCCGTCCTCCGCCCAGATCGAGTCGAGCGAGGCCGACCCGAGCCGCAGCAGCTGCAGGACGACGGCAATGGTCAGCAGGGCGCCGACGAGCAGGAGGCGCTCCCCTCGCTGAAGCGAGCGGTCGCCGGCCGGGGGGTCGGGGAAGAGGGAGTCGTTGAGGCGATCCCGCAGCGCCCCCAGCCTCACCTCACAGCTCCTCGGCGATCCGCGGCGCGTCGCGGCTGAAGATCCAGACGGCGAAGGCGCAGGTCGCCAGGAAGAGAACCGCCGCCGGCACCAGCACCAGGGCGCTGCCGCCGATGCTCGCGGCCGAGGGAGCGGTCGGGTCGAGCATCCAGACGCGGACCTGCTCGAAGATCGGCGCCAGCGGGTTGATCATCAGCAGCTCGCGGTAGGCCTCGGGCACGATCTCGATCGGGTAGATCACAGGCGTGGCGTAGAACAGAACCTGCGCCATCACGGTCCAGATGATCAGCACGTCGCGGAAGCGCACGTAGAGGACCGAGAGCACCATGCTGACCGCGGTGGTGAAGACGAAGAGGATCGCCAGGAGGGCCGGAAAGAGGAGCCAGGTCCAGCTCGGGTCGACGCCCCAGGCGAGGATGAAGACGAAGACGACGAGCAGGTTGAGGCAGAGGTTGAAGAGCGCGGTGAGGACCACGGCAAGCGGGATCACCAGCCGCGGGAACTGGGTCTTGCGGACGACGCCCTCCTGGGCTACCACCGAGGTGACCGAGTTCTGGGTCGCTTCCTGGAAGAAGGTGAAGAGGACGATGTTGAGCAGCAGCAGCACCGGGTAGTTGGGCACGTCGCTGCCGATCCGGATGATCTTGGTGAAGACGAAGAGCAGGACCGCGAACAGCATCAGCGGCCGGATCAGCGACCACAGATAGCCGAGCACCGTGCCGAAGTAGCTGCGTTTGAACTCGGTCGTCGCCATCAGCCAGAGCAGGTCGAGGAAGCGGCGCCGGCCGCCGCCGATCGCCGAGGGCCCCTTCACCTCGCGCAGCTCGGGCGTGATCGCGGCCGGGCTCATTTCGCCACCGAGTCGCTCTCGACAACGGCCTCGATCTCGTGCTCGAGGGAGAGGATGCCGCCCGTCTGCACGGTGCCGAAGACGACGAAATCGGCGGCGGCGTGGGCGTAGAGGGAGACCTCCTCGTCTTTGGGGGGGAGGTTCTGATGGACGCCGCAGTGCACGTAGTAGTGGCCCGGGGCGAGCGGGTTGGCGATCTCGGCGCTGACCAGCAGGCGCTCGCCGGCGCCGAGCGCGTCGCCGCCGTCGCGGTCCTTCAGCCCGGTCCCGAATTCGAAGACGCCGACCCCGTCGGCGTTGGCGATGATGAAGCCGAGGCCAAGCCCGAAGGCGTCGCGGGTGAGCTCCAGCTCGGCCCGCAGGCGCAGGCTCTCGCCGCGCTCGACCGCGGCGACCCGCTCGCCGGCCGCGTTCTCGATCCAGGCGTCGAGCAGGCGCGCGCCCTGGGCCGTGGCCGGGGCGGCGTCCTGGCCGAGGTCGGAGCTGGGCTGGAAGTTGAGCCGCAGGTACTGGCGGCCGATCTCGGCGGGGTCGCCGATCTGGCGGATCTCGCCGCCGTCGATCAGCATCGCCCGGTGGCAGTATTCCTCCACGGTCGTCATCTCGTGCGTGACCAGCACAATCGTCTTCCCTTCGTCTTTGAGGCGGCGAAAGGCGTCGGCGCACTTCTGCTGGAAGGCGGCGTCGCCGACCGCCAGCACCTCGTCGATCAGGAGGATGTCGGCGTCGGCCTGCAGCATCACCGAGAAGGCGAGGCGGACCAGCATCCCCGACGAGTAGTTCTTCAGCTTCAGGTCGGCGAAGTCGCGCAGCTCGGCGAAGTCGAGCACGTCGTCGAGCCGTTCTCGCGTCTCGGCCGGCGTCAGCCCCATCATCACCCCGTTGAGGAGGACGTTTTCGCGCGCCGTCAGCTCGGAGTTGAAGCCGACGCCGAGCTCGATGAAGGGCGCCAGACGCCCGGCCATCCTGATCGCGCCGGCGTCGGCCCGGTAGATGCTGGCCAGCAGCTTCAGCAGGGTGCTCTTGCCGGAGCCGTTGCGCCCGACGATGCCGAAGAACTCGCCCCGGCGCACCTCGAAGGAGATCCCGTCGAGGGCGCGCAGCTCGCGGTAGTCGCGGGCAGAGAACGGCCGCACGATCCGCTCCTTCAGCGAGTCGACTCGGTGGGTGGGGATTCGGAAGGCCTTCTCCAAGCCCCGCACCTCGATCGCCACCGGGGCATCGGGCTCGAGCGAGGGGGTCATGAAGCGCGAAACGCTACCGGGGCGGCCGCCTGTCAGGCTTCCGTCGCGTGAGCGAGCGCCGATCGGTGGCCGTCGTCATCCCCAGCTGGAACACGTTGGGGTTCCTTCCGGCTTGCCTCGACTCGCTCCAGCGCCAGGGGGTCGAGGTCGAGCCGATGGTCATCGACAACGGCTCCGGCGACGGCTCCGTCGAGTACCTGCGGGAGGCCGGGATTCCGCACCGGGCGCTGGCGGAGAACGTCGGCTTTGCCGCCGCCGTCAACCTCGGCGTGCGGGAGACGGCGGCCGCGGCGGTGATGGCCCTCAACGCCGATACCGTGCTCGAGCCAGGCTGCCTCGGCGCCCTGCTCGCGGCGCTGGACGCCGATCACGGGCTCGGCGGCCTCCAGCCCCGCATCCTCCAGCTCGAGGACGGCGAGCGCGGCCGGGACCCCGCCGGCGCCCGCCTCTACAGCGCCGGCCAGGCGCTGACCCGCGACGGGCGCGCGATCGAGCAGGGCGCCGGTGAGCGGCAGCGCCCCGAGCTGCTGCGCGCGCGCGAGGTCTTCGGCGTCTGCGGCGCCGCCTGCCTGCTGCGGCGCGAGCTGTTCGCCGAGCTGGGCGGCTACGACGAGTCCTACTTCGCCTTCTACGAGGACGTCGACCTCAACGTCAGGGCTCGCGCCGCCGGCTGGCGCTTCGCCTATGTCCCCGAGGCGGTCGTCTGGCACGCCGGCAACGCCGCCTGGATGGCCGGCTTCGACCGCCCCGGCGCCGACAACGCGCGGTTGGTCGCCCGCAACCGCCTCGCGACGCAGCTCAAGTTCATGCCGGCGGCGTCGGTTCCCCGCATTACCGCGGTCGAGGCGGGGTCGCTCCTGCGCGCCGCCCGCCAGCGCCGCTTCCTGGCGACCCTGCGCGGCAAGCTGGCAGCGCTGGCGTGGCTGCCTCGCCTGCTCGCCGAGCGCCGCAGCCTGCGCCGCGGCGGCGACCTCGCGCAAGCCCGCCGCTGGCTCGGCGACGGCTGACGGCGCGTCCATCGGGTCAGCCGCGGCGGCGGCGGCGCAGCGCCAGCGCCTGGCGGGCGGAGAGGTCGAGCAGCGGGGCCTCGCTCGCGTCGCGGCGCTCCAGGCCGGCGGCGTCGTGCCAGCCGCGCAGGCGACCGGAGAGCCCCTTCGCCGTCCGGTCCACGAGCAGCTGCCCGGCGCAGATCGCCGCCTCGCAGGCGAGCGCCCGCAGCGCCGTGCCGGGGCGTGACATCACCCCGTAGCGGCGCAGCATGTAGCCGCGGCTCCAGCCCGTGTGGGAGTACTTGAAGGCGCTGGCGGCGCCGGAGCTGCCGGAGTAGGCGTGGAGGGCGCGGGCCTCGGGGGCCAGGCGGCAGCGGCCGCCGCCAGCGGCCATCCGCAGCGCCAGGTCGAGGTCCTCGTAGTAGAGGAAGATGCGCTCGTCGAAGCCGCCCACCGCGCGCAGCGCGTCGAGCCGGTAGAGCGCGGCGCCCCCGGTCGGCCCAAGCGGGGCGGGGGCGGCGTCGGCGGCCGCCAGCGGCTCTCCGTGCAGGTAGTCGAAGCCCATCAGGGTGCGATCGGCGACCACGCCCGCCGAGTCGATCAGCCCCGGCGCCGCTTCCTGGGCCAACACCCCCGCGACCGCCTGCACGTCCTCGCCAAGCGCCCCCAGCAGCGCCTCGATGAAGCGCGGCTCGCACTCGACGTCGTCGTTGAGCAGGATCACCGGATCGCCCGGCCGCTCCTCGACCGCCCGGTCGATCGCCCGGCCGAAGCCCAGGTTCCGTCCCATCTCCAGCACCGAGACCTCGGGGAACTCCTCACCTGCCAGCTGCGCGGACCCGTCGCTCGATCCGTTGTCGACGAGAACCACGTCCGCCGGCCGACTCTGCCCGCGCAGGCTGCGCAGAGTCCGGCTCAGCCGCTCGTAACCGGCGAGGTGGGGGATGTAAACGGCTGGTCGCATTGGCGCAGTAGGGTTGCAGCCTCGCATGGAGCCCCTGAAGGGACTGATTCTCTCCGGCGGCGCCGGAACCCGCCTGCGCCCGATCACCCACACCTCGGCGAAGCAGCTCGTGCCCGTCGCCAACAAACCTGTGCTCTTTTACGGAATCGAGGCGCTGGTCGACGCCGGCGTGACGGAGATCGGGATCATCATCGCCCCGGAGACGGGCGGTGAGATCCGCGCCGCGGCCGGCGACGGCTCGGCCTTCGGCGCGAAGATCACCTACATCGTCCAGGACGAGCCGAAGGGCCTGGCCCACGCGGTGCTGACCGCCGAGGAGTTCCTCGGCGGCTCGCCCTTCGTCATGTACCTGGGCGACAATCTGCTCGCCGACGGGCTGCGCGGCCTGGTCGCGACTTTCCGCGAGGCCGAGCCGGACGCGCTGATCCTGCTCACCCCGGTCGACGACCCCAGCTCCTACGGCGTCGCCGAGCTCGACGGCGACCACGTCGTGCGGCTGGTCGAGAAGCCGAAGGACCCGCCGTCCAACCTGGCCCTGGTCGGGGTCTACCTCTTCAGCCCCTCGATCTTCGACGCCGCCCGGGCCTTGCAGCCCTCCTGGCGAGGCGAGCTGGAGATCACCGAGGCGATCCAGAGCCTGATCGAGAACGGCCACAGGGTTCAATCGGAGGTGGTCGGCGGCTGGTGGAAGGACACCGGGCAGCTCGCCGACATGCTGGAGGCGAACCGGCTTGTCCTGGAGGAGATCGAGACCCGCCTCGACGGCGAGATAGACGACGCCTCGCGAATCGAGGGCAAGGTGAGCGTCGCTCCGGGCGCGGCGGTGGTCGGATCGACGATCCGCGGCCCGGCCGTGATCGGCGCCGGCGCTCGCATCGATCACGCCTACGTCGGCCCCTACACCTCGATCGGCGAGAACGTGAAGATCTGCCGCTCCGAAATCGAGCACTCGATCGTCCTCGCCGGCTCCGCGGTCGAAGACCTCGGCACCCGGATGGAAGCCAGCCTGCTGGGCCGCGAAGTGAAGCTGAGCCGCAGCCAGGGACTGCCGAAGACCCTGCGGATGCTGGTCGGCGACAAATCGGAGATCGAGATCATCTGATGAAGCTGCTGGTGACCGGCGCCGCCGGAATGCTGGGCCACGACGTGATGCTGGCGGCGGGCAACGCCGGGCACGAGGTGGTCGGCTTTGGCCGCGCCGAGCTCGACGTCACCGACGCCGCCGCGGTGGCGGCAAAGCTGGAGGCAGAGCGCCCGGGGGTGGTCATCAACTGCGCCGCCTGGACCGACGTCGACGGCGCCGAGGGCTCCGAGCAGGCGGCAACCGCCGTCAACGGGGAGGGCGCCGGCAACGTCGCCGCCGCCGCCGCCGCGGTCGGCGCCGCGGTGCTCTACGTCTCCAGCGACTACGTCTTCGACGGCAGCAAGGGAGCCCCATACGTGGAGACCGACCAGACCGCGCCGCTTTCCGCCTACGGTCGCGGCAAGCTGGCGGGCGAGGAGGCGACCGCGGCGGCCAACAAGCGCCACTTCATCGTTCGCTCGGCCTGGCTGTTCGGGACCGGCGGCCCCAACTTCGTCGAGACGATGCTGCGGCTGGCCGCCGACCACGGCGAGGTGCTCGTCGTCCGCGACCAGACCGGCTCGCCGACCTACACCTGGCACCTGGCCCACGGGATCGTCCGCCTGATCGAGGGAGTCGAGTTCGGCATTCACCACATGGCCGCCGGGGGATCGTGCTCCTGGTACGAGTTCGCCCGCGAGATCTTCGACCAGGCGAAGGTCGAGTGCCGGGTGCTCTCGGCGACGACCGGGATGCTCGGGCGTCCCGCCCCGCGCCCGCACTACTCGGCGCTGGCCAGCCAGCGCGAGCACGCGATCGAGCTGCCGCGCTGGCAGGACGGCCTCGCCGCCTACCTGGCGCAGCGCACGGCCGAGCAGGAGGCGGCGGCGTGAAGCTCCTGGTCACCGGCGCCGCCGGCTTCATCGGCTCCACCTACGTGCGCCTGGTCGGCGCCGAGCACGAGGTGCGGGTGCTCGACAAGCTCACCTATGCCGGCCGTCGCGAGAACCTGCCCGAGGGGGTCGAGCTCGTGGTCGGGGCGATCGAGGACCCGGCGATCGTCCGCGAGGCGATGGAGGGCTGCGACGCCGTCGTCAACTTCGCCGCCGAGTCGCACGTCGACCGCTCGATCGACGACCAGGACGCCTTCGCCCGCACCCACGTGATCGGCACCGGGACCCTGCTCGACGCCGCCCGCGAGCTGGGCGTGAGTCGCTACCTGCAGGTCTCCACCGACGAGGTGTACGGCTCGATCGAGTCCGGCTCCTTCACCGAGACCTCGCCGCTCGACCCGTCTTCGCCCTACTCGGCGACCAAGGCGGCCGGCGACCTGCTCGTCTCCGCCCACGTCCACACCTATGGGATTGAAGCCTCGATCTGCCGCGGGTCCAACAACTACGGTCCGCGCCAGTACCCCGAGAAGCTGATCCCCCTCACGGTTCTGAACGCGCTCCACGGCGACTCGCTGCCCGTCTACGGCGACGGCCGCCAGGTTCGCAACTGGCTTTACGTCGAGGACTTCTGCCGCGGCATCCACACGGTGCTGATGAAGGGCCGTCCCGGCGAGGCCTACAACGTCGGCGGCCCCGACGAGTGCGAGAACATCGAGGTGGTGCGCCGCGTGATCGAGCTGACCGGCGCCGAGGAGTCGCTGATCGAGTACGTCAAGGACCGTCCGGGACACGACCGGCGTTACTCGCTCGCCTCGGACAAGCTCCGCGACGAGCTCGGCTGGGAGGCGCAGGTTCACTTCGCCGAGGGCTTGGAGCGCACCGTGCGGTGGTACCGCGACAACGAGGAGTGGTGGGGGCCGATCCGCTCCGGCGAGTACCGCGAGTACTACGAAAAGCAGTACGGCAAAGCGCTGGGTTGATGCCGCGACGGCTGCAGACGAAGCTCGACGGCGTCGTCCTGCTCGAGCCCGAAGTGCACGGCGACGCGCGCGGCTTCATGGTCGAGACCTACCGCCGCGAGACCTGGGCCGAGCTGGGCGTCGAGGTCGAGTTCGTCCAGCACAACCACTCGCGTTCGCTGAAGGGCACGCTGCGCGGCCTCCACTTCCAGACGCAGCCGGGGCAGGCGAAGCTGGTCCGCTGCGCGGGCGGGGCGATCTTCGACGTGGCGGTCGACCTGCGCCGTGACTCCCCCAGCTTCGGCCAGTGGGAAGGGCAGATCCTCGACGACGAGTCCCACCGCCAGCTCTACGTCCCGGTCGGCTTCGGCCACGGCTTCGCCGTGCTCAGCGACAGCGCCGACGTCAGCTACCTGCTCTCCAACCCCTACGACCCGGCGACCGAGTCGGGCATAGCCTGGGACGACCCCGACGTCGGCGTCGAGTGGCCACTCGAGAACCCACTGCTGAGCGAGCGCGACAAACAGGCCCCCCGCCTGACGGACGTAGCCGACGCGCTTCCCTTCTAGCTCACTTTCATACATAAGTGTGAACAGAGTGAAAAATGTGTGTGTCAATTAAGCGTTGGTGCATTTGAGTGGCATTTTCACTGGTAGCGTGCTCGCAGGAGGGCGAATGAGCACGGGTGTGCCGAGGTGATTGACACTCGCCTGTCCGTTTAACCGACGGATCCGGTTCGAGTCCGGCGCCCTCCGCACAGGACCCGTCGGAGCGAGACGAGTCTGGGGCGGACCGTGGTAGCCTCGAGGCACGGGTGTCAATCGCCTGCGGGGTGGTTCCCCGCTTCGCCAGACTCGACCCGCTTCGGCGGGTCTTGTCGTTTCACCGCCGGATCGCGGTGATGACGAGGCTGACTGCCAGTTTGGCGGCGATGCCGGCGTAGACGGCGAGGTTCAGGAGCGGGTTGTTGGCCGGGGCGTCGAAGCGGCGGTAGAAGCGAGCCATGCCGCGGTGGAAGGCGATCTCCTGGCGGGGGGCGCGGCGGCCGTCGCTGGAGCCGCCCTTGACGTGGAGGGCGACGCCGGCGGGCTCGTAGAAGACCTTCCAGCCGGCCTCCCAGAAGCGGCGGCACCAGTCGAGGTCCTCCATGTAGAGCCAGTAGCCCTCGTCGAGCAGGCCGACCTGCCGCACCGCCTCCGTGCGGCAGAGCATGAAGGCGCCGTTGACCGCGTCGACCTCGCCGGCCTCGTCTTCGCCCAGGTGCGTCGCCCGGTACTGGCTGAGGGCGCCGGAGGAGCGCCTGCGGCCGAGCCCGGTGAAGTGGGCCAGGGCCGCGAGCGGGGTCGGGAAGGAACGCTTGCAGGCGTGGTCGAGCTCGCCGGACTCGGTCAGCAGCTTCACCCCGACCATCCCGATCCGCGGCTCCGAGCGCAGCCTCGCCAGGGCGGCGTCGAGGGTGCCGGCGTAGACCTCGGTGTCGGGGTTGAGCAGCAGCACCGCCTCCGCCTCGGCCTCGCGCAGGACGACGTTGTTGGCGGCGGAGAAGCCGACGTTGCCGCGGCGGATCAGGCGCACCGCCGGGAACTCGCGCTCGACCATCGCCGGGGTCGAATCTTCGCTGCCGCTGTCGACGACGGTCACCCGCATCGTCGCCGCGGGTGGGTGCTCTTCGAGTGAGCGAAGGCAGCGTCGCAGCAGCGCCTCGGCGCCGTGGCTGACGACGATCGTCTCCAGCTCCATCTGCTCAGCGACCGCGATCGGAGCCGGCGTCGAGGATGTAGCCGAGGACGCCGTCCGGCAGGTAGCCGTGGTCGAGGGCCTCCTTGACCGAGCAGGTCACCAGCTGGTCGCCGGTGACGGGATGGGTGCTGCTGATCAGCGGGCTGCAGCCGGGGGCGCCCTTCGTGCGCAGCCATCCGAGGGTGGGGCCATCGCCTTCTCTCAGCCTGCGCGCACGGAAGTGAAGCACGAGGAAGCGGACCCGTTTGGATACGCCGCCGATCCGTCCCTCTCCGCCTCTCAACGGCGCCCCGATCCAGCGGCCGATCTTGCGGGGGTCGCGGCTGGCGCGACCCGGACGCGCCAGATCGGTGGCGAGCCGGCCGTCGGGGCGGAGGCGAAGCGCGACCAGATCCTCCGCGGGCTCACGGAAGAGCGAACCGAGGGCGGCGCCGGCGGCCTCGCCGGGCGGCTCGGCCCCATAGCGGTGTTGCCAGGCGCCGGGATCGACGTTGCGCCAGAGGACGTCCACGCCCCACGGTCCAGCATGAAGGTGAGAGCGTGGCAGGATCGGTCTTGCCTCGATCCAACCCAGGGGCGCAAGCGGTTCCGCGACGCCGAACAGCGGGTCTTCGGCGCCGGCTACGAGGACCTGCTGTCCGGTCTCAGGCAGCAGTCGCAACTCCAGATGCTCGAGCAGCGGTAACGGCTGCTGTTCGACGTAACCGTAGCCGTGGCGGTCTTTGCCGAGCTCGTTCTGGTCATCGCTCAACTCGAAGGTCTGTCCGGACTGGACCAGGCGTTTGGTCCCGGGCGCCGCGTGCGTCTGCAGGGCGCCGAGCTCGAACTCCAGCACGTAGCCGGGGGGTGGCTCGGAGTCGTTGGAGACGATGCGGTGAGCGCCGTCGCGCTGGACATGGCGGCACAGGGGCCAGGCCCCGGGCGGCAGCCAAGCCTCATACGGGCCCCAGCGGCGCACGGTGCCGGCGGTCAGCTCGGGCAGACGGGGTGCCTGGTCGGCGACCATGTCGCGCATCGCAACTTCGGGGCGGTCGCCGGATCGGTCGTAGCCGAGCGTCAGCGGTGCGCGGTTGGCGCTGGCTTTGACGCTGACCGAGGCGCCGGTCAGCCCTTCCTCCCCGCTGGCCGGCGCAACCCGCCACTGGACGCTGCCGTTGGCCTGCAGGGCGATCGCCAGATCGGCCAGCGGGTCCTCGCTGCTCGGTTGGACCGCTTCCAGGGACGGCACCCGGAGCCGCTCGTAGGCGACCCCGAGCGGGGTCGCCGCCAGCCGCTCCCCGTCGTCGAGCTGGGCAAAGGCATGGCGACCCGGCTCGGGGGCCTGCGCGAGCACTATCGCCGCCACACCTTCGTGGGAGACGAACCCGTAGAGCAGCTGCTCGACGAAGCAGCGGCTCTCCAGCAGCGCCGACACAGCCGGGGTCAGCAGGCAGACCCAGCGCCCGCGTGCCTTGACGATGCCGGCTTGCGGCTCCTCCTCGACCAGGACCTCGAAGTCGCGGCAGGTCTGCTCGGCCAGGCCGCCGCGGCGGGCGTCGGTCCAAGCCTCCTCGTCGCCGAGCAGGACGATCGAGAGCGCCGGCGCCCAGCGCGCCTTGATCGCGTCGCGGTTGCCGTAGAGCGCCGGATGGCGGCGCTCGATCGCCTTGTGGAAGGCATGCGGCCCGTAGTCGACGGCGTTGACCCGGCTGAAGCCCTGCCGACGGTAGAGGAAGGTCGGCCCGTCGGCGTGGACGCCGCGGACCTCCCGTTCGGCCAGTTGCAGGATCAGGTCCCAGTCCTCGTGGCCGACGACGATCTCCTCCGGATAGGCGATCCCGCTCCCCTCGAAAAGGCGCCGGTCGAAGAGGGCGGGAGCGGGGCAGTGGTTCTCCCGCATCAGCAACCAGAGGTTGTAAGCGGGCAGGTGGACGAAGTCCGAGCGGTTGCCGAAGTGCTGGGCGTGCGGGTAGACGAAGCCGACGTCCTCGGGGGCGGTCTCGAGCTGGGCCAGCATGCGCTCGAGCGCGTCGGGCAGCAGCCGGTCGTCGGCGTCGATCGAGATCGCGTAGCTCGTCTCGAGCAGCTCCAGGCCGCGGTTGCGCGCCGCGCTCGGACCCCGGTTCGAGCCCAGCCGCACGACGGTCAGGTCGGGATCCTGCTCGATCCGCGCCAGCGCCTCGATCGTCTCCGGGTCATCGGAGCCGTCGTCGACGACGACGATGCGCTCGGCGCTGTGGGTCTGCGCCCTGATCGAGGCGAGGCACTCGTCGAGGAAGATTCCGTGGCGGTAGCAGGGCACGATCACCCCGACCGTCCGCGGCGGCGCCGGATCGCGAGGCAGGGTCAGCGGCCCGGCCGCCGCGGCTGCCTCCGCTGCGCCGGCATCCGCCCCCTCGACCCCGAACAGCTCCTCGTCCCGCCAGCGGCTGCTGGCCGGGCGTGTCTGCAGCAGGCGCTCGTAGAGATCGTCGTGGCGGCGGCCCATCTCGCTCAGCGAGAACTCGGCGAGCATGCGCTGGCGCGAGCGCTCGCCCATCCGCTGCCGCCGCTCGCGATCGCCGAGCAGCCCGACGATCGCCTCGGCGTAGAGGTCGGCGTCGTCGCGGGGCTCGACCAGGACGCCGCTGTCGCCGTCCATGAACTCGACGTTGCCCGGCAGCGCTGGCGCCACCACCGGCACCCCCATCGCCAGCGACTCGTAGATCACGTAGGGCACCCCCTCGTAGACGCTGGTCATCAGCAGCAGGTCCGCGCTGCGGTACCAGCGCGGCATCTCCTGCGATGGCGGATGCCAGCGGATCATCTCGGCGACCCCCAGCTCGGCGGCGCGCTCCTGCAGGGCCGGCTTCAGGTGCCCGTCGCCGACCACGTCGAGGATGAACTCACCGCCGCGCTGACGAGCGCGTGCCAGCACGTCGAGGGTCAGCATCGGGTCCTTCTGCTCGACCAGCCGCCCCGGCCAGAGGATGCGGGGGAGGCCGTCGCCGTCGAGGGGCAGGGGCTCGACCAGCGCCGGGTTGAACTCCCCCTCGCCGTCGACGCCGGAGAGGATCACCTCGACCCGGCTGGGGGCGATCTCGTAGCCGATGACGATCTCCTTCAGGTGCTCGCTGGTCACCGAGAAGGCGTCGATCAGGTTGCCGTAGCGTCGGGTCGCGTAGCGGACGTAGCCGGCTTGGTTCGGTTCCTCGGCGTGCATCTGCACCACCACCGCCGGTGGCTCGGGCAGGCAGGCCATGTCCGGCAGCAGGTCGAAGCCGAGGCGGGAGTTCATGATGTGGACCAGGCGTACGCCGCGGTTCTCGATGAAGCCGAGGATGAACTGGGGGAAGGAGCCGCCCGGCATCAGGTCCGGCAGCTCCCAGACCTCCTCGGCGTAGGGCTCGATCTGTCCCAGCCAGCGGTTCGGCGAGGGCTGGGTCGTGATCAGCGACGGCGCCCAGCGGCTCCGATCGATGTGCTTGAACCAGTCGATCGTCCCCTTGTCCGAGCCGCCGAGGTCGACCCAAGGCGCTATGTAGAGAATCGGTATCCGCTCGTTCGCCATTTGGCGGGCGATGATATGCAGCGCCGGCGGGCGCCCGGGCGCCTAGTACGCGCCTTCCCCGCGCAGGATCGCGCGCGGGGTTCGCAGCAGAATCGCCAGGTCGCCGGCAAGCGAGATGTTGTCGAGGTAGTCGCGCTCGATCGCCAGGCGCTCCTCGAAGGTGAGGTCACCGCGGCCGTAGACCTGCATCGGGCCGGTCAGGCCCGGCTTGACGCCGAGCCGGATCCGCTGGCGCTCGTCGTAGAGGGCGACGACCGCCTCCTCCTCGGGACGGGGGCCGACCAGCGACATGTCCCCGCGCAGGACGTTGATCAGCTGCGGCAGCTCGTCGAGGCTGGCCCGCCGCAGAAAGCGCCCCGCTCGCGTCACCCGCGGGTCGTTGCGGATCTTGTAGGCCGGCTCGTCGAGCTTGCTCAGGTCGACCAGGTCGCCGCGGCGGGCGTCGGCGTCGCGGACCATGGTGCGGAACTTCAGCATCGTGAAGGGCTCGCCCTCCTTGCCGACCCGTCGCTGGCGGAAGAAGACCGGCGGCCCCGAGTCGATCAGGATCAGCGCCGCCACCGCCAGCAACAGCGGCGAGATCAGCGCCAACAGCAGCCCCGCGATGACGATGTCCATGCCCCGCTTCAGCGCCAGCGTCGAGCGCGGGGGGTCGGAGAAGCGGAAGTCGAGGACCGGCAGCTCCGCCAGCCGGTTCAGCTCGATGCCGGGGCCGAGCAGGCCGAAGTGCTGGGGCAGCAGGGTGAGGCTGAGCCCGGCCAGCTTGCACTGCTCGATCAGCCGCTCGGTGGCGGCCTCGCTCAGCTCCTGCTCGGTGAGGATCGCCCGCTCCACCGCGTGCTCGCGGGCGACGCGATCGACGTCGTCGAACGAGCCGAGCCGAGGCAGGCCGCTGGGCGTCGCCTCGGGGCCGCCCGGCGGCGAGAGATAGCCGACCAGGTGCAGGCGCGTCTCGGGGTGGACGGCGACGCGGCGGGCGACGACCTCGGCCGCGGCCGGGGGACCGATCGCAATGCCGATCGCCGCCCCCGCCAGCCGGTGCCAGAAGAAGCGCAGGACGGCGCGCGCCACGAAGCTGCCGAGCAGAGCGCCGAGCCCGACCGCGATCGCGCTGGTGGCGGCCAGCGGCTCGGCGGGGCTGAGCGCCAGCAGGCCGTCCAGGGCAAGGGTGCCGAGCGTCGCCGCGGAGATTAGGCTGGAGAGCTCATCGAGCGTGCTGTGGCGGATCCGGCGGTGGTCGTTGTCGTAGAGGCCGTGCAGCTTCAGGACCAGGATCCAGACCGGGCTGAACATGGTCGCCCAGAACAGGGTGCCGACGTTGGTCGTCGCGGTGGTCGCGGTGACGGCGCAGAGGGCGACGATCAGCGCCAGCCAGTCGCCGCTCGCGAGCAGGCGTCGCAGCAGGGCGCCGCGCCGCCTCGCGCCCGCCGGGCCGGCCAGGCCCAGCCGTACCGCCACCTCGGTCCTGCCGGGCTGAGGCGCCCGGGCCGGCGGCTCGGGCGGCGCTGCTCTGCTGGAAGCGGTCACGTGGGCCTTGCCGGACATCGCAAGATCACCCCTGGAGCTCCGGCGCTTTCGGGTTGAGCTGCCGGGCGCGCTCGAGGTCAGCCCTGGCGCCCGCGGCATCGCCGGCCTCCTGCCTGACTCTAGAGCGTAAGTAGTAGAGCTGCCAGTTGCGGTCCTCGCGGGAGATCGCTTGCGAGAAGCGCTCCTCGGCGGTCGCGTAGTCGCCCTGCAACTCGGCGAGCAGCCCGAGCTGGAGGTATGGGGAGGCGGCCCAGGGCTCGATCGAGCGGGCGGTGTCGGCGTGGTCGATCGCGCTCGCGAGGTTGCCGGCGGCCGCTGCCTGCTGGCTTGACTCGATCTCGCGGTCGACGAGCAGCGGGCCGACCAGGGCGATCGCCGCGATCCAAGCAAGCGCGAGGCCGCCGACCACGAGCCCGTAGGCGCCCTCCCGGTGGCGCGGCGAGCGGCCTCCCAGCTGGGCGCAGCGGGCGGCGGTCAAAACGCCGGCGGCGAGGAAGAAGACGGCCCCCAGCCCGGCGATCTCCCAGAACCAGTCGAAGCCGGCGACGACCGCGAAGGCGACCATCGTCGCCAGCAGGGCGGCGTTGCGCTCGCGTTCGCGGCCGCGTGCCGCGCGCCAGGCGGAGAAACCGATCCAGAGCAAGCCCCCGACCAGGGCCAGCACGGCGATGCCGCCGACGATCCCGAGCTCGGCGAAGGCCTCGAGGTAGAGCGAGTGAGCGTCGTGGACGGCCAGCTCGATCGAGCGGTGCTTCTCCCAGGAGAACTCGTAGGTGCCGGTGCCGGCGCCCAGCAGCGGCTTTTCGCCGAAAGCGTCGACCGCCACCCGCCAGAAGTCGTATCGCCCGGCGCTCGATAGGTCGCTGAAGTGCTGTTGGGGCTGGCTCGGGAAGACGTCGGATTCGGTGAACCGGTCGGAGGCGCGACCGCCGACCGCGACCGCCGCCACGATCGCCAGCAGCGCGACGAGGAGGGCGCCGCGTTTGAGCAGCAGCCGGTCGCGCGACAGCTCCAGCGCCCGTCCGGTCAGCTGGCCGCCCCGCGTCTCGAGCCGGCGCAGGCCGGCGAACAGGAGCAGGGCCAGGGCGGTGCCGGCGAGCAGGATCAGCAGCACGGTCAGCCCCTGGTCGACGGCGGCCTGCTCGGCCAGGTTGTTGGCGAGGCTCGAGCGCGACTGCACGGCGAGCACCGCCGGCAACGCTCCCAGCAGCCCGGCACCCAGGGTCAGCAGCAGCCATAGCCTGTCGGCCGAGAGGATGAGCAGGCAACCGCAGGCGACCGCCGCCGCCAGCAGGCCGCCGCGGGAGTAGGTGAAGTAGAGCGTCAGCAGCGCGGCCGGGATCGCTCCCACCGAGAGCCAGCGCAGCGCCGTCGACGTCGCCTGCCGGCTCATCCAGAGCAGGAGGGCAAGCGCGATCCCGCACATGGCGCCGTTCGCGTTCCAGTAGCCGAGCGGGTAGCGCAGGCGGGGGCCGCTGCCGAGCGACTGGGTGACCTCGAGGACATGCGGCAAAAGGCGGCTGACGAGGCCCAGCAAGATCACCACCGCGGCGGCGAATGCGATCCCTTCAGCGAAACGTTGGCGCCTATCGGCGGTTTGGGCGATAAGGAATGCAGCAAGGAAGATGCCCAGATAGACGAGGACCCTGTCCGCCTCGATCACGCTCAGCTCGCTCGAGCCCGACCAGAGGGAGGAAAGTGCCGACAGGAGCGCAAGACAGCCGATCAGGCCGGCCGCGAGGAAAAGCGGAGGGCCAACCCGCGCCGCCGTGCCGGCGCCGAGCACGAGCAAGCCGACCACGGTCAACCATACGGCCAGGCCGGCGATATGGCGTGGACCAAGCTCAAAACCGCCTCCCGCAAGGGCCACGCCGACTATCAGCAGCACCGGTGCGAGGAACGCCGCCGATTGCTCTAGTCTTTCGCGCGATGCGAGGGACGCGCCATCTCGCGGGCCCAGTCCGGGCCCGCCAATCCGCCTTACTTCTGTCAGTGCTTGCTCTGCTGGCATTTGCGTGCTTTCCGGTGCTGGCTCAGGCCGACGGAAGCGGCATTCAGTACAAAGATGCCGTACAGACCGCTACCGGGGACGACGAGATCCCGACCCGGTCAGAACCGCCCGCACACTCTTCCAAGGCGAACGGCGGCGCGTCGGCAGCGACCGACGGCCGGTCGGGCTCATCCTCCGGTGGAGCGGAGAGCGAATCTTCGGGTGGCGGTCCATCTTCTGGGGCGGGCAAGGGTCCGGGTGCCGGGTCCGATGCCGGCAACGGGCAGGGTAGCCGAGGCGGCGATTCCGGCGGTGATCCGCAGGACGCGCTGCAACAGGGCGCGCCGCTGGACTCCTCCTCGAGCGACGACTCTTCGCCGCTGGTGCCGATCCTGATCGCGATCGCCGTCCTCGCCGCGATTACGATCGGAGCCGTCTTGATGCGGCAGCGCCGTCGTGACGAGGACCCTGGCATCCCAGTTTCGCCGAAGGCGAGCTGAGCGATGCCGAGAGAGCGGGTGGGCTCGATGAAGTCGCTGCGTGCCCTGGCGGCGTTTGCAGTCGTCCTCGGCGTGGCCGTCAGCGCAGCGCCGGCGCAGGCGCTGCCGGCCAAGTTCTGGGGTGTCGTCCCCCAGGCCGCGCCGAATCTCGAACAGCTCCAGCGCCTGCAGCGCGGCGGCGTCCGCAGCATGCGGATCCCCTTTGCCTGGCCGGCGCTGCAGCCGGTCGCGGGCGGATCCTTCGACTGGGGCAGCCTCGACGCCCAGGTCGAAAAAGCGGCCCTGGCCGGGGTCGAGGTGCTGCCCTTCCTCTCGGGGGCGCCGTCCTGGGCGGTTCCATCGGTCTGGGTTCCGGGCTCGGGCCAGGGCGTGAAAGCACCGCGCAACCTCCCCGTCCACGGCGCCGCCGCGAGCGGCTGGTCGAACTTCGTCGCGGCGGCCGTCGCCCGCTACGGGCCCGGCGGCGGCTTCTGGGCAGCGCACCCGGGGCTGCCCCCTAGCCCGATCCGCACCTGGCAGATCTGGAACGAGGCGAACTTCCACTACTTCGTCGTCAGGCCGAACCCGGCCGAATACGGCAAGCTCGTCAAGCTCTCCCACCGCGCGATCAAGAGCATCGACCCGGCCGCGAAGATCGTCCTCGGCGGCCTCTTTTCGGCGCCACAGGAGGCGGAACTCAAACGCAAACCGCCGCTTGCCTACTTCGCCAGCGACTTCCTCGACCAGATGTACGAACGGACGCCCGGGATCAAGTCGAAGTTCAACGGCATCGCGCTGCATCCCTACACCAGCACCTACAAACGCCTTCCCCTCTACATCGAAGAACTGCGCACGGTGCTGAAAGCGAATCGCGATGCCGGCAAGGGCCTCTGGATCACCGAGCTCGGCTGGAGCTCGCAGCCGCCGAGCCGCGGCAACTCGTTTGCCAAAGGGCGGCAGGGCCAGGTGGCGCAGCTGAGGGGGGCCTTCCGCCTGCTGCGCGGCAAACAGCGGCAATGGCGGGTCCAGCGCGTCTACTGGTTCTCGGTCGACGACCAGAAGGGCAGCTGCAACTTCTGCGACGGCTCGGGCCTGTTCACCGAAACGTTTGTCCCGAAGCCATCCTGGCGCGCCTTCGTTGGTTTCGCAGGCGGCAGCGCCGGATAGCCGCCTCCCGGCGTCGCTGAAACCGGCGCCGCCGGGGGACGCCGCCGTCGGCTGGCGGGCGCCGCCGGCCTGGCTGCTCGGCTTCCTCGTGGCCCTGCTCGGCTGGCGGGTCGGGATGAATCCCCCGACCGTCGGCCTCGACGCGAGCTGGAACGCGGGCCTGGCCATGGCGGCCGAGGAAGGCCTGCGGTTCGGCCAGGAGATCGTCTTCTCCTACGGCCCGCTCGGCTTCCTGCAGACGCAGAGCATCTGGTACGGGGACATGGCGCTCCTCAGCTTCCTCTACCTCTCCGCGCTCTACCTTGGCTTCTGCGTCGCCCTCGTCTGCAGCCTGCGGCGCCTGCTTCCAGCCCTGCCCAGCGTCCTGATCGCGTTCGCGATCGTCGCCGTCCTGCCGCTGCTCGAGCAGGCGGTCCTGCTCGTCGTGCTGGTCTCGATGCGAATGCTCGAACGGGAGGCATCGGCGCGGACGGTCAACGCGTTCGTCGCCGGCGGGGCTTCCTTCGCGGCCGTCCTGGCGCTGATCAAGCTCTCGACCGGTCCCCTGATCCCGGTCCTGCTCCTGATCGCGCTGATCGGGATACGGGCACGCTGGTGGCAGCTGCTCGGGTTTGTCGTGCTCACCGCCGCCGAGCTGGTGCTGCTCTGGCTCGCGACGGGGCAGAGCCTTGCCGGCGTCCCGGACTTCCTGCATTACACCTGGGAGATGGTCTCCGGCTACAGCGCGGCGATGCTGGCGCAGCCCGACGTCGCCGCCTGGAAGGTGACCGCCGCGACGCTGGCCGCGGCAGCCGTGACCGCCGCCCTGATCGCCGCCACGGCGCTTTGGGCCTCGCAGCGGGACCGGCGGGCGGGCTGGGCGGCTGTCGCTCTGATCGGCCTCGCCGCCTTCGCGACCTTCAAGCAGGGGGTGGTGAGGACCGACGCCGGTCATCTCAGCCTCTTCTTCTCCACCGCCTGCGTGCTCTGGATCGCGATCCCCTGGGCCCGCGAGCGCTGGCGCTGGATGCTGGTGGGGGCGGCGCTGATCGCCGCCATGGGCGTGCCGGTTCGCCCGACCGGCCTGCCGACCAACCTCAACGTGGCGGACAACCTGAAGTTCGCCCTCGACCAGGTTCGCTCCCTGGCCAGCGGCTCGCGGCGCGAGGAGCTGAGGACCGCCGGCCGCGAGGCGATGATCGCCACCTACGCCCTCGACCCTCAGACGCTGGCGCTGCTACGCGGCCACGCCGTGGCGGTCGAGCCATGGGAGGCCGGGGTCGTCTGGGCCTACCGCTTCGAGTGGGCGCCGTTGCCGGTCTTCCAGAACTACTCCGCCTACACCTCGACCCTCGACGATCTCAACGCCGCCGCCGTCGCCGATCCCGCCGGTCCCGACCGGATCCTGCGCGAGAACCCGGCGCTCGTCTTCCCGGAGTTCCTCACGCGCGGCATCGACGGGCGCTTCCCCGGCTGGGACCCGCCGGCGCAGGCGCTGGCGACGCTATGCCACTTCGCCCCCCTGCGCACGACCGCACGCTGGCAGGTCCTGGGGCGCACCGCGAGTCGATGCGGGCCACCCCGGTTCGCCGGCTCGGCCGAGGCCGGCCCCGCCACCCCGGTTCGCGTGCCCGCCCCAGGCGCCGGCGAGGTTGTCTTCGCCCGTGTCCACGGCGTCGAAGTGAGCGGTCTGGAGCGGCTCCTCGCCCTCGCCGCACGGCCCCGCGTGAGGACCGCGGTGATCGACGGAACCCGGCGCTACCGGCTGCTCCCCGCCACGGCCGCGGACGGCCTCCTGCTGCGCGGCAACGATCGCATCGGCGGCCGCGGCGCCTTCGCCCAGATTCCCCAGGCCACGACTCTGGCGATCGAAGGCGTCAGCGGCGATCTTCGCTTCGACTTCTACCGGATGCGGGTGAGAAAAAGCTCGTCAGATCGGAGACCTGCGTAAGATCGGTGGGTTGGCCACCGAGGCGAAAACGAAGGCAGGATCCGATCCGCTGGCGCCGTTCAGCGCCCCGGTCAGGCGCTGGTTCGAGGCTTCCTTCGAGACGCCGACGCCGGCCCAGGTGGGCGGCTGGGAGGCGATCTCCAGCGGCTCCAACGCGCTGATCTGCGCCCCCACCGGGTCGGGCAAGACGCTGGCCGCCTTCCTCTGGGGGATCGACAAGCTCACCCGCACCGCCGCCGACGGGCCTAAAACGGACGCATATCGTCCGAAATCGTCCCATCGGCCGGGGAGCGGGGTGCGGATCGTCTACGTCTCGCCGCTGAAGGCGCTCTCCTATGACATCGAGCGCAACCTGCGGGCGCCGCTGCGGGGCATCGGCGCCGACATTTCGGTCGGCCTGCGAACCGGCGACACCTCGCAGGCCGAACGGCGGGCGATGCGCAAAACGCCGCCCGAGATCCTCATCACCACCCCGGAGTCGCTCTACCTGATCCTCTCCTCCGGCGCCCGCGAGATTCTCGCCGGCGCCGAAGCAGTGATCGTCGACGAGATTCACGCCGTGGCTCAATCGAAGCGGGGCTCGCATCTCGCCTTGACGTTGGAGCGGCTGGAGCACCTGACGGAGGCGGAGCGGTTGCAACGGATAGGTCTATCCGCGACCCAGCGGCCGCTGGAGAGGATCGCTCGGTTCTTGGTTGGGCCGAAGCGGGACTGTGAGGTTGTTGACGCGGGGCGGACCAAGGAGCTCGATCTGGAGATCGTGGTGCCGGTTGAGGACATGTCCGAGCCCGGCGCGCCCAACTTCCCGAACTCGGACGGCGTCCCCGCCGAGGGCGAGCCCAACGCCCACGTGCGCTCGATCTGGCCGGCGATCTACCCCGAGCTGCTGAAGCTCGTCCAGGAACACAAATCGACGATCGTCTTCGTCAACGCCCGCCGCGCCGCAGAGCGCATAGCTAAGCGCTTAAACGAGCTTGCCGCCGACGCCGACTGGCAGGAGCTGCCGGCTACGGAGCAGGCCGGCGACTCGGGGGATGCCCCCGCCCCCTCCTCAGACCCGCCCGAAATTGCCCGCGCCCACCACGGCTCGCTCTCGCACGAGGAGCGGACCGTGGTCGAGGAGATGCTGAAGTCGGGGCAACTGCCGTGCCTGGTCGCGACCTCGTCGCTGGAGCTGGGGATCGACATGGGGGCGGTCGACCTGGTGATCCAGGTCGAGTCGCCGAAGTCGGTCAGCCGCGGGCTGCAGCGGGTCGGCCGCGCCGGCCACTCGCTGGGCGAGGTCTCGCGCGGCCGCATCTTCCCCAAGTTCCGCGCCGACCTGCTCGAGTGCGCGGTGGTCGCGCGGCGGATGCGCGAAGGGGCGATCGAGGAGACGGTGATCCCGCAGAACCCGCTCGACGTGCTCGCCCAGCACCTGGTCTCGATGGCGGCGCTCGACGAGTGGGAGGTCGACGAGGTCGAGCGGCTCATCGGCGCCAGCGAGCCCTTCCGCGACCTCTCGCGCGAACAGCTGGAGAACGTGCTCGACATGCTCGACGGCCGCTACCCGTCGGACCGTTTCGCCGAGCTGCGGCCGCGGATCGTCTGGGACCGCACCAAGGGCACGATCCACGGCCGCAAAGGCGCCCGCCAGCTGGTCGTCACCAACGCCGGCACGATTCCCGACCGCGGCCTCTACGGCGTCCACCTGCCAGACGGGCGCCGGGTCGGCGAGCTCGACGAGGAGATGGTCTACGAGGCGCGCGCCGGCCAGACCTTCCTGCTCGGGGCGACGACCTGGCGGATCGAGGAGATCACCCGCGACCGGGTGATCGTCACCCCGGCGCCCGGGCTGCCCGGCGCGGTCCCGTTCTGGAAGGGCGACGGGATCGGCCGCCCGGCCGAGCTGGGCAAGGCGATCGGCGCCTTCGCCCGCGAGGCGGTCGCCCGCAAGCCGGAGGAGCTGGCCGCCGAGTACGACCTCGACCGCCGCGCCGCCCAGAACCTGGTCGCCTACCTGCGCGAGCAGCAGACGGCGACCCGCGTCGTCCCCTCCGACGAGACGATCGTCGTCGAGCGCTTCCGCGACGAGATCGGCGACTGGCGGCTCTGCGTCCTCTCGCCCTACGGCGGCCGCGTCCACGCCGCCTGGGGCCTGGCGCTCTCGCAGAAGATCCGCAACGAGCGCGAGCTCGAGGCCGACGCGATCTGGTCCGACGACGGCATCGTCATCCACCTCCCCGACGCCGACGACCCGCCGCCGGCCGACCTGGTCATGGTCGAGCCCGACGAGCTCGAGGAGCTGGTCGTCGCCGAGCTCTCCGGCTCGGCCCTGTTCGGTTCCCACTTTCGCGAGAACGCCGCCCGGTCGCTGCTGATCCCGCGCGCCTACCCCGGCAAGCGGACGCCGCTCTGGCAGCAGCGCCTGAAGTCGCAGAGCCTGCTCGAGGTGGCGCGGGACTTCCCCCGCTTTCCGGTCATATTGGAGACCTACCGCGAGGTTCTGCGCGACGTGCTCGACCTGCCCTCGCTGACGGAGCTGCTGCGCAAGCTGCACTCGCGCCAGCTCGGCCTGGTCGAGGTGGAGACGCCCACCGCCTCCCCCTTCGCCTCCTCGCTGCTCTTCGACTACGTCGCCACCTACATGTACGAGGGGGACACGCCGAACGCCGAGCGGCGCGCCGCCGCCCTCGCCCTCGACCGCGACCTGCTGCGCGAGCTGCTCGGCCAGGAGGAGCTGCGCGAGCTGATCGATCCCGACGCGTTGGCCGAGGTCGAGGCCCAGCTCCAGCACCGCACCGAGGCGGCGCGGGCCGGCGACCGCGACGCCCTGCAGCAGATCCTCCGCAACCTCGGCGACCTGACGGCGGCGGAGTGCGCGGAGCGGGTCGCCGAGGGTTACTCGGCCGCCTCGATGCTGGAGAAGCTGGTCGCCGAGCGCCGCATCGCGCTGGTCAGGATCGGCGGCGAGGAGCGCTGCATCGCCGGCGAGGACGCCGGCCTCTACCGCGACGCGCTGGGCGTGCCGCCGCCGCCGGGCCTGCCGGAGACCTTCCTCGAGGAGCATCCGGACGCGATGCGGGCGCTGGTTCGTCGCTACGCCCGTACCCACGGCCCGTTTCCAACCGTGCAGCTGGCCAGCCGCTATGGGGTCGACCCGATGCCGGCGCTGCGCGAGCTGGAGCGTGAAGGGGCGGTCGTGCGCGGCGAGCTGGCACCCGGCGGCTCCGAGCGCGAGTGGTGCGACGCCGACGTGCTGCGGCGGCTGCGGCGGGCCAGCCTGGCCCACCTGCGGCGCGAGGTCGAGCCGGCAGCCCGCGACCGCTTCGCCCGCTTCCTGCCGAGCTGGCAGAACGTCGACGCCCACCGCGCCGCCGGCGCCGGCATCGACCGCCTGCGCGACGCGCTGGTGCCGTTGCAGGGCGTGGCGCTGACGCCGAAGGTGTGGGAGGGGGACGTGCTGCCGCGCCGCCTCGGCGCCTACTCGCCGAGCTGGCTGGACGAGCTCTGCACCAGCGGCGAGGTGGTCTGGATCGGCGCCGGGGCGCGGGGTCGCAGCGACGGGCGGTTGGCGCTCTACTTCCGCGATGACGTCCGCCTCGCCGGGCCGCCGGCCGCCAACGCGAAGCTGGAGCAGGCCAAGGGCGAGCCGCACGACGCGATCCGTGGGCGGTTGGCCGCCGGCCCGTCCTTCTGGCTCGACCTGCTCGCTGATCTCGACTACCCGGCCGAGGAGCTCCATAACGCGCTCTGGGACCTGGCCTGGTCGGGCGAGGTCACCAACGACGCCTTCGCGCCGCTGCGGGCGCCTCGCCTGCGCGCCGTCGGCTCCCACGAGCGGCAGGGCCGCCGCTTCGCCCGCCGCCGCTCCGGCGCCGGCGCCGCCGTCCAGGGTCGCTGGTCGCTGACCGCGCCGCTGTTCGAGGGCGCGCCCGGCACCGGTCCGCGCCTGCGCGCCCAGGCCGAGCTGATGCTGGAGCGCTACGGGATCGTCACCCGCGAGACGGTCCTTGCGGAGGGCGTGCCGGGCGGCTTCGCGACCCTCTACTCCGAGCTCGGCAACCTGGAGCTGCTCGGCTCGGCCCGCCGCGGCTACTTCGTCGAGGGTCTGGGTGGCGCCCAGTTCGCCCTCGCCGGGGCGGTCGAGCGGCTGCGCTCGCTGCCCGAACCCGACGGCTCCTTCCAGCTCCTCGCCGCCACCGATCCGGCCAACCCCTACGGCGCCGCCTTGCCCTGGCCGAAACCGCCGTCCGGGCGCCGCCCCGCCCGCGCTCCCGGCGCCCACGTCCTGCTGCGCGACGGCGAGCCGCTCCTATATGTAGAGCGCGGCGGCCGCAGCATCCTGCGGCTGGTCGAACTCGAGGCCGACGAGCTGGCTGCAGCCGCTCAGGCTCTGGCCGACGCCGTCTCCTCCAGCCGCCTGCCGAAGCTGGGAATCGAGAAGCTCGACGGCGAGCCGGTGATCGGCTCCGGCCACGAGGAGGCCCTCCTCAGCGCCGGCTTCAGCCGCGGACCGCGGAAGCTGACCGCGTCGGCTCGGTAGCCCATCCCCCAACCGGGCAAGCACCACGATGTGTATCGCTAATTCCAAATACACATCTACCTTAATTCGAGAGTCTCTATATAGTGCCCCCGCTTCTGATCAGTCAAAGGAGGGGGATGCAAGTGGCAGGCTCGATAGTGCGCCGAGAAGGAATCTCTGCATGGACGAGGTTGACCGCGACCGTGGCGAGCGCCGCCACGCTGGCGATTGTTCTGTTGACCGCGAGTGCCGCCACCGCGGCAATCGAATGGCCCTCCTACCGTGGCGGCCCCTCCCAGAACATGAACCGGGTCGAGGACCCCGGTCTTCATCCCGAACAGGTCTGGCAGAGCATCGAATCGGTGCGCGACGAGCCGTGCGTCATCGCGGTTGGGGAATCGGCCTTCACGATCGCCACTCCCAAAGCTGACTTCGGCGCCCAGCGCCTCTTCCGCATCGACCTCGCCACCGGCGTGCCGGTCTGGTCGACCTTCCCCTTCGAAGCAGCCCAGCGGGCATCCTGCCCGGCGTCCGACGGCTCGCGCGTCTACTTTGCCTCCGGACCTGTCCTCGCGGCGGTCGACGTGACCAATGGGGAATTGGCCTGGGTGACGGAACTGGGCGGCACGGTCGGCAAGCCGGTGGCCGCAAAAGGCGCGGTCTTCGTCAACTCTGGGGAAAATGTCTTCGCACTCGACGCCAGCGACGGCTCGATCGTCTGGAAAGCGCCCGCCGAGACGAGTGAAAGGCCGCCGCTGCTGATCGGCACCACGGTCGTCAACGTCGGAAGCAAAGAATCGATCAGCGCCTATGGTCTGGCGACCGGGGAAGTGCTCTGGTTCGTCGAAGGTGGCCCCGACGCGATCGGCGTCGGCGACTCCGTCGTCTACTCCCGCGCCGGGAAAGCCGTTGTCTCCCGTGACGCGCAGACCGGCTCGCTCGAGTGGTCTTACAGCGTCCCGCCCCTGACCGCGGCAAAAAAACTCGTTGCCGACGACGCGGCCGTATACGCCTTGACCCCGTCGACCGACGTCCGCTTCCAGGTGAACCATCTGATCGCCCTCGACCTGGAAACCGGCGGGGCGAAATACGTGCGGGAATACGACCCGGTGGAAAGCTGCTGCGGGACGACCGCCGCTTACCCGCCCTTCGTCAAGTTCGGCGCAAGGCTCTACAACCACTACCGCTACTTCGACCCCGAGACGGGAAAAGCGCCCGGGGGTGAATCGGACAAGACCCACTCGGTCTTCTTCGATCCGAGCGGCGGAAGCTGTGCCATTGAGCAGGACTCGAACTTCGCCCACGTGGGCACGATGATCGTCGTCTGGAAGAACCTCTGCACGCGCACAGTGCTCGTCGCCCGCGAAGCCGGGCCCGAATCCGAACCGGAAGGTCCCGGGCCGGTCGAACTGATCCAGCCCGGTCCGGGCGCCCTCGTCGGCGCCCGGCCCCAGTTCGGTTGGAAAGTGGGTTTGCCGTTCGCGGTCTCCCATTACGAGCTGGTCATCGACGCATCAACGTTCGCCGAAGTCACGCCCGGAAAAGAAGGAGCAGTGTTTTTCACGCCGACGGAAGATCTGAGCGATGGCTCTCACAGCTGGTCGGTGGTCGCGGTCGACAAAAGCGGCGGTCGCACCACGAGCGAGACGCGCAGCTTCACGGTCGATGGCTCGCCGCCGGCGCCGTTCGCGTTGCTGAAACCGCAGGACGGCTCGACCACCAACGCCAAACCCGAGTTCGCATGGGAGCCCGCAGTAGACGTCGGCCCGGCCGGGCTCGATCGCTACGAGCTGATCATCGACAAAGAAATCTGGGCGAAAGTCCCGGCCGGAACCGAGTCGGTCATCGCACCCTTCGAATTGAGCCAGGGCAATCACACCTGGTCGGTCGTCGCGGTCGATCAGGCCGGCAACCGCCGCCCGAGTGGGACGCGGACCTTCACGGTCGACGCGGTCGGGCCACAGGGGATCGAACTGATCGAACCCCTCGACTCGTTGACGGGCCCGCGGCCGCAGTTCCGCTGGTACGCCGCGGTCGACTTCGAGTCGGACGTCGATCGATACGAGCTGGTGAGCGACGAAGAAGTCTTCACGACGATTCCGTCCGAAAAAGGTATGGAAATCGTCTCCTTCACCCCAAGCGAAGATCTCGGTGAAGGGGGTCACACCTGGTCGGTACGCGCATTCGACGTGGCCGGCAACTTCAAACAGAGCGAAACGCGCAAATTCGTGGTCGATTCCTCGGCGCCTTCGCCCTTCAACCTGATTTCGCCCGAAGAGGGCGCGATCGTGGCGCCTCGCCCCCAGTTCGCCTGGCAGGCAAGCACCGACTCCGGCTCGGGCATTGCCCGCTACGAGCTGGTCGTCGACGGCGAAACGTTCGTCAGCGAAGGCGAGAGCTACACGCTGCCGTTCGATCTCTCCGATGGCGCCCATAGCTGGTTCGTGGTCGCTGTCGATCAGGCTGGCAACCGAACCCAGAGCGAGACGCGCAGCTTCACGGTCGATGGCTCGCCGCCGGCGCCGTTCGCGTTGCTAAAACCGGCAGACGGGGCGGTGACCGATGCCCGGCCGCTCTTCGCCTGGCAGTCGACCGTCGACGTCGGCGCAGCCGGCCTCGTTCGCTATGAGCTGCTGGTCGACAAAGAGGTCGTGGCGGAGCTGCCGGCCGGGACGGAGTCGTTCACGCAGGATGCCGATCTGGCGGCCGGCCAGCACGTCTGGTCGGTGGCTGCCGTGGACGCACTCGGCAACCGCCGGCAGACCACCTCGCGGAGCTTCATCGTCGCCTCGCCGCCGATCGCCAAACTCGCCGAGAGCTCGGTCCTGGCGCTGACCGGCACGCCGGTCAGCTTCGACGCCACGGGCTCCACGGCCCCGCCGGGAGGCGAGATCAGCAGCTACGAATGGGATCTCAATGGCGATGGTGCCTACGAGCTCGATACGGGAACGACTCCCGTTGCCTCTCGCACCTACTCAGCCGTCGAAGATCTGACCGTGTCGGTTCGCGTCAGATCCAATCTCGGTACCGATGCCACCGCGGCGACGAAAGTGTCCGTGCGCCTGGCGCCACCCGCCGGGCCGTTGGGGGTGACGATCAACGATGGCGCCCGCTTCACCAACACCCCCAACGTGACCGTGTCCTTGGTCTGGCCGCTGTTTGCTTCGATCGCACTCCTGTCCAACGACGGCGGCTTCCGGGCCGCGGGGTCCTTCGCGCTTGCCAGCACGATCCCGTGGAAACTCGATCCCGCCGGGACCGAACGGCTGCCGAGGACGATCTACGTTCGCTTCCAGGGCGGTGAAGCAGGGCGTGAGACCTACCAAGACGACATCGTCCTCGACGAAAAAAAACCGAAAGTCACCGGCGCCAGCGTGGTTGACGACAGTTCGGTGCTGACGGTACGGGCTGTCGACGGGGTCTCAGGCGTCGCCTCGATGGAGGTCCGAAGCGGCGGCTGGGATCGGCTGAAGTGGGTTCCGTTCCGTTCGAAGCTGCGGCTGCGTCGGTCCGGCAAACCGATCTTCGTCAGGGTCCGCGATCGAGCCGGCAACCGGTCCAGGTGGCGGCGAGCGGCCATCGTCGGGAGCGGAGGGAGCGGCCGAGCTCGTCCCTGACGCACAGCGCCCAGTGACTCGCTCCCTGCCGGGATAGCGCCATACCGCGATAATCCTTCCATGGCGGAGCGAGGGGACGAGAGCCTGAGCCCGGTCGGGCTGCTGCGCAGCGTGCCGCTCTTCGCCGACCTCGAGCAGGACGAGCTGGAGAGCTTCTCGCGAGTCGCGGTGCCGCGCTCCTTTCCCGCCGCGACGCGGGTCTTCCACGAGGGCGACCATTCCGATGCCTGCTACATCGTCCGCTCCGGCAGCTTCCGCGTCACCCGCGAGCACTCCGACGGGCGGGCGATCACGCTCGCCACGCTGGGGCCGGGCGACATCTTCGGCGAGCTGGCGATGCTCGACGGCGAGGTGCGGTCGGCCAGCGTCGAAGCGCTCAGCGACGGCGAGCTGCTGGCCCTCCCGGCGGGTGAGGTGCGCGCCCTGCTCGCCCGCCACCCGGAGATCACCGTGAAGCTGGTCGGTGCCCTGGTAAGGCGGCTGCGCGCCGCCAACGAGCGGATCTCGCGCCAGTCGTTCCAGACGGTGCCGAGCAGGGTCGCCGGCGTGCTCTCGCAGCTGGTCGCCGAAGAGGCGCCGCAGGCGGGGGAGGGGGGCGAGCTGACGATCCGGATGAACCAGGCCGATCTGGCGCAGCTGGCCGGCACCTCGCGCGAGAGCGTCAGCCGCTTCCTCGCCGACCTCGAGCGGGCCGGCGTCGTCCGCCCCGGGCGCGGCAAGGTCACGGTCCTGGCCCCGGCGAAGCTTCAGAACTACATCTTCTAGATGACGGACTTCGCGGCTCTGCGCGCGTCGATGGTCGACCGCCAGCTGCGCCGCCGCGACATCGCCGACGAGCGGGTGCTGCGGGCGATGGGCGAGGTCCCGCGCGAGGCCTTCGTCCCGGAGAGTTACCGCTCGCGCGCCTACGCGGACTCGGCCCTGCCGATCGGCGAGAAGCAGACGATCTCCCAGCCCTGGATCGTCGCCGCAATCTGCCAGGCGCTGGAGCTGAAGGGCGAGGAGAAGGTGCTGGAGATCGGCTCTGGCTCCGGTTACTCGGCGGCCGTCCTTTCGCACCTGGCCGCCGCGGTGATCGGCGTCGAGCGCTATGCGTCGCTGACGGTCGAGGCTCGTCGTGTCCTCGACTCGCTCGGCGTCGCCAACGTCGAGCTGATCGTCGGCGATGGCAGCCGCGGCCTACCCGAGCGGGCCCCGTTCGAGGCGATCGCGGTTCACGCCACCGCGCCGGCGCCGCCGCGGACCCTGCTCGGTCAGCTCGCCGACGGCGGCCGCCTGGTCGTCCCGATCGCCGCCGACGGCGCCGACATGCTGATGGCCTACCGCCGTCGTGGTCAGGAGCTGGAAGCGGCGACGATCGGCCCCTGTCGCTTCGTGCCGCTGGTCGGCGAGGAGGGCTTCGGCCCGGCCTGAGCGTCGGGATCCGCCGCCCTACTGGTAGGTGGAGTCGCGACCGCCGCCGCCGATCAGGCGGTCGCCGCCGCCGCCGCCGACGAGGCGGTCGCGCTCGCCGCGGCCGCGCAGCACGTCGCGGCCGGCTCCCCCGCTGAGCGTGTTGCGCCGCCGGTTTCCGGTCAGGCGGTCCGGCCCCGGCGTCCCCTCCATCGCCTCGACCGAGCCCCGCACGCGGCCAGGGACGCAGGCTTCGCCAGCGCGCCGCGCCGCGCCGCCGATCTTCGCCGTGACGCCGGGGGTGAAGCGGAAGAAGTTGGCGTTGTCCTCGCCGCCGCCGCCGTCGTATACGTCGCCGTCGCAAGGGTCGCCGCCGACCAGCACGTCGGAGCCACCGCCGCCGATCATCGTGCTGGCGCCGCTGCCGATCGGAACCGGCAGGTCGGTCCTGGCCCCGATCAGCGCGTCGTCCCCCCTGCCGCCGATGAGCAAGTCAGGGTTGCCGTCGTCGCCGGCCTCGATCACGTCGTCGCCGCGGCCGCCGCGCAGCGAGTCGGCTCCCGGCCCACCTTCGATCCGCAGGCGCACGGTTGCCGGGATCGCGTGAACGCGGACGCTGTCGTCACCGCCGGCGGCGACGATCGTGATCAGGCCGATGCCCTCTCGGCAGCGCGCTTGCCAGGGAGCGGGCGACCTGCAGCCCCTGATCGCGCCCGCCGGGAACCCCGTGCTGCTCGAGACCACGTAGCGGGAGCCGTTGAAGCGGACCGCGAGGCTATCGGCACCTTCGCTGCCGCGAATGGCGAGCGACATCCCGCCGGCGCCGGCGCTGCGAACCACGCCGGGTCCGATCGAGTCGCTCGAGAAGGGCGAGCCGACCACGTCCTCGAAGCGGCTGAGGCGGTCCCGGCCGTCTCCCTTGGCCACACCCCGGTCGAGGTCGACGTTGACCGCGCCCGAGGCGCTGGCGTAGGAGACGACGTCGCGGCCGCCGGGCCCGCCGTCGAGCCGGTCGCGCCCGAGATCGCCGCGGACGAGGTCGCGGTTGCCGGCGCCGCCCGTGGCGTGGTCGCTGCCGTGGCCGCCGATCACCCGGTCGCGCCCGCTCGGCCCGCCGTCGACAAGGTCGTCGCCGAGGCCGCCGTCGACGTAGTCGGAGCCCGCCCCGCCCGAGGCCGCGTCGTTGCCGCGACCGCCCAGCAGCCGATCGCGGCCGGCGCCGCCCAGGATCGGCTTGTCGGAGCCGCGCCCGCCGTCGAGGCGGTCGTTGCCGGCTTCTCCGTACAGCCGGTCATTGCCCTTAGTGCCTTCGATCCGATCGTCACCGGGCCCGCCGCAGATGCGGTCGTTGCCGCTGGCGCCGCCGAGGATGCGATCGTTGCCGCTGTCGCCGTAGATCACGTCGCTGCCCGCCCGGCCGACGATCCGGTCGTTGGCCGGCGTACCGAGGATCGTCACCCGCTTGCCGCCGCACTGCAGCGCCGCCGTGCGGACCTCCGGGGTGAACGGCTCGAACAGCAGCAGCGCCGCCAGCAGGGCGATCGCCATGGCGACGAGCGGTAACAGCCGCCGCTCTCGGACCGCAAGGCGCGGCGGGCGTGCCGTTGGACTGGGGGACGGCTTGCTGGGCGTCGTTGACACCTCCTCCAGTCAAGTACCCGCTGAGGGCGTTTGAGACGCCGGCCGGCGCTACTGGTGGGTGGAGTCGCGACCGCCGCCGCCGATCAGGCGGTCGCCGCCACCGCCGCCGACGAGGCGGTCGGGCCCGCCCATACCGACCAGCGCGTCGCCCCCGCCGCCGCCGCTGAGCGTGTTCTCGCGGTCGTCGCCGACCAGCGTGTCGGGCCCCGGCGTACCCTCCAGTGCCTCGACCGAGCCCAGCACCCGGCCCGGCGTGCAGCGCTCGCCGCCGCGCCGCGCCTCGCCGCCGATCCTGGCGTAGACACCAGGGGTGAAGCGGAAGAAGTTGGCGTTGTCGTTGCCGGGGCCGCCGCTGTAGAGGTCGCCGTCGCAGGGGTCGCCGCCGACGAGGACGTCGCTGCCGGGACCGCCCACCATCGTGCTGCGGCCGCTGCCGACCGGCACGTGCAGATCGGTCCTGGCGCCGACCAGCGCGTCGTCGCCGGCGCCGCCGTCGAGCAGGTCGGGGTCGCCGTCGTCGCCGGCCTCGATCACGTCGTTGCCCTCGCCGCCGTGGAGCGAGTCCGCTCCGGCGCCGCCGTCGATCCGCAACTGGACGTGGCCGGGGACGCGGTGGACGCGCACGGTGTCGGCGCCGCCGGCGCCGGAGATCGTCAGCATCGTGACGCTGTTTGCGCAGCGCACGCTCTCGCCGCCGCCGGAGGTGGTGCAGCCCTGGGCGTTGCCGGTGGGGATGCCCGAGGCGCTGCCGATCAGGTAGGTGGAGCCGTCGAAGTAGACCCAGATCTCCTCACCGAGATCGCTGCCGCGGACGGCGAGCGAGGCGGTGCCGTCGATGCTGGTGGTGCGGACGACGACGACGCCGTCGGCCGTCGCGCCGAGCGGTTCGCATGACTCGGTCGCGTCCGCACGATGGCATTCGGCGCCGTCTGGGCCGCCGTAGAGGGAGTCGGGACCGCCGCGGCCGTTGAGCTCGTCATAGCCGGCGCCGCCGTCGAGCCGGTTGTCGTTGTCGTCGCCGTCGATCTCGTCGGGGGAGGGGGACCCGATCACGTCCTCGAAGCCGCCGAGCCGGTCCTGGCCGTCGCCCTTGGCGAAGCCACCCTCGAGGTCGACCTCGACGCTCTCAGAGGCTCCCGCGTAGGAGACGATGTCCCAGCTGCCGCCGCCACCGTCGAGCTCGTCGTGGCCGAGGTCGCCACGGACGACGTCGCCGTCGCCCTCGCCACCGCCGACGCTGTCGCTGCCGTGGTTGCCGACGACCCTGTCGCCGTCGCCGGGTCCGCCGTCCAGGGTGTCGTCGCCAAGCCCGCCGTCGATGTAGTCGGCGCCAGCCCCGCCGCTGACACGGTCGTTGCCGCGACCGCTGGCGATGCCGTCGTCGCCGGCGCCACCGTCGATCTCCCGGTCCGAGGCCCGGCCCGAGTCGAGGCGGTCGTCGCCGCCACCACCCTGCAGCAGGTCCGGGCCTCTGTCGCCGATGAGGCGGTCGTCGCCGCCGTCGCCGTAGAGGCGATCGCCCCCACCCTTGCCGTCGATGCGGTCGTCACCCGGGCCGCCGCAGATCCTGTCGTTGCCGTTCGGTCCACCGCTGATGCGGTCGTCGCCACCGCCGCCGTAGATCACGTCGCTGGCCCTGCGGCCGACGATGCGGTCGTCGCCGGGCGTGCCGACGATCGTCGCCTTCTTGCCGCCGCAGCTGGCGGCGCCGGCCTCGCTCCAGGCCGGCAGCAGCAGGGTCAGCGCGGCTGCGAGCAGGATGCCCGCGAGCCGCCACGCGATCGATGCAGACGAATGATCCATTCGCCCCTGCATCGGCTTGGGGCGGTCGCTTCAGCAACCGTGCAAAGCGCCTGTCGGGCGCCGTGCTGGCTGCGGATCGGATCGAGGCCCGGCAGCGCTCAGCAGCCGACCGGATTCGGGTCGGCTCGATCCATCTGGACGTCGTCATCGCCACCGCCGCCGCAGGAGATCGCCTTGTCCTGCCGGCCGTCGATGGCGTCGATGAAGTCGTTGCCTCCCCTGGCCTGGAAGACGTCGGCCCCGAGGTGGCCGAGGAAGCTGTTCTCGCCGTTGTCGCCGATCAGGACGTCGGGGCCGTCGGAGCCCTCGAGGCTCTCGTTGTCGGCGCGGACCTGGTCCGGGTTGCCGCATCCGCCCGGGGCGCCGGTGCCGCCCAGCTCGACCCGCAGATCGGCGTCGGAGCGGCCGTAGGAGACCGTGTCGTCGCCGGCCCCGCCATCGTAGGAGTGTCCCTGGCAGACCGCCACCGAGGAGACGAGCAGGTCGTTGCCGGGGCCGCCGGAGAGCTGGTCGCCGCCGGGGTCGGCGTAGAGGACGTCGCCACCGCCGTTGCCGGCCAGCGAGTCGTTGCCGTTGTCGGGCCCGTTGTAGTTCTCGCCGGCCTCGAGCACGTCGTCACCCGGGCCGCCGCTGAGCGAGTCCGAGCCGGCGTTGCCGTTGGCCCGCACCCGCACGCCGCCGGGCACGCTGCCATCGACGTCGACCCGGTCGTTGCCGCCGCCGCCGGTGACGACGAGGAGGCTGGTGGCGACCGCGGTCGGGCAGCTGACGGCGGTGCCACCACCACCGCAGCCCTCGCCGGCGAAGATGCCGTTCGAGTCCGAGACCGTCCAGCCGCCATCGCCGTAGGCGATCCGGATGTCGTCGGCGCCGCCGGCGCCCTGCACGATCAGGCTGGCGCCGTCGAGACCCTGGTTGAGGATCGCGACGGTGCTGCCCGCGGGCGGGCTGGGCTCGGGGCCGCACGAGTGCGCGACGTCGAAGCCGGCGCAATCGTCGCTGCCGGCGCCGCCGAATGCCTCGTCGGCGCCGCCGCTGCCGTCGAGGCTGTCGTTGCCGACGCCGCCGTCGAGCCGGTTGACGCCGCCGTCGCCCGCGATCGTGTCCCCCTGCGGCGAGCCGACGACGTCCTCGAAGCCCCTCAGCGTGTCGTGCCCGTCGCCTTTGGCCTTGCCCGTGCCGAGGCTGACCACCACCCCGCCGCGCGTGGCGCTGGCGTAGGAGACGATGTCGCGACCGCCGGCGCCGCCGTCGAGGTTGTCGATGCCGCTGTCGCCGCGAACGATGTCGCCGTCGCCCTCGCCACCGTCGGCGTTGTCGATGCCGGTTCCGGCGAAGACCGAGTCGGTGTCCGGGCCGCCGTCGAGCCGGGGGTCGTCGCCGGCGCCGCCGTCGACTTTGTCGTTGCCGCCGCCGCCCTCGAGCCGGTCGTTGCCCTTGTCGCCGTAGAGCCAGTCATCGCCGCCATCGCCACTCACCTCGTCGCTGCCTTTGTCGCCGATCAGCACGTCACCGCCGCTGTCGCCGATCAACCGGTCCGGGCCTTTGACGCCACGGATTTCGTCGTCGCCGGCGCCGCCGAGCAGGTTGTCGCTGCCCTCGGCGCCGTCGAGGGCGTCGTTGCCGTCGCCGCCCTCGGCGCGGTCGGAGCCGGAGTCGCCGTAGAGCCAGTCGTCGCCACCGTCGCCGCTGAGCGAGTCGAAGCCCCGCCCGCCGTGGATCCTGTCCTCGCCCGGGCCGCCGCAGATCGTGTCGTTGCCGTTCGGGCCGCCGCTGATGGTGTCGTTGCCGCCGCCGCCGTAGATCACGTCGCTGGCCTTCTTGCCGACGATCCGGTCGTTGCCGGACGTGCCGACGATCGTCGCCTTCTTGCCGTCGCAGCTGGCGGCGCCGGCGGCGGCTGGGAAGGCCACGAGCAGGACGGCGCCAGCGCAAAGAGCCAGCGCGCCGAGATACCTGCGCATGTCGATCGCCGAAAGACGCATCACCCCTGCCATCGACCCGAATTTCCTCCCCCTACACCTGCCGGTCGAACAGACGTCCAAAGTAACGAGGTTGGGTCCTTCGTGTTTATAAAACCGCTGAGAGCCTCAACATCACGCCCGAGCCGCCCCAGCAGGCGGGTTCGGATACGCTCGCACGCGATGCGGGGCGGCATCTACGTTCTCAACTTCTATTCGACCGTTTTCGTCGATCAGCTGAAGCGGGGTCGCAAGACCGCGACGATCCGGCTCGGCGACAAGACCGGCAAGTACGAGCGCGGCCAGGTGGTCTGGATCACGGTCGGCTTTCGCCACAGCCCGCGGGAGAAAATCTTCGCCGCGGTGATCGACGACGTCGAGATGAAGAAGATCGCCGACCTCTCGCCGCGCGACATCGAGCACGACAACCCGGAGTTCCGCCGGCTCGAGGACGAGGTCAAGTTCCTCGAGCAGATCTACGGCCGCACGATCGGCCCCGACGACATCGTCACCGTGATCCGCTTCTCGCAGATCGTCGAGCCACCGGGCGCGCACTTCGGCAACGGGGAGACGCCGCACCACAATTAGCGGCGCCTCGCTCGTCCCATGGCCGACTACGCCTTCCTCACCACCTGGCTGCTCGACTCGCCGCGCGAGCCGGTCTGGGAGGCGATCTACGACCAGAAGCGCTGGCCGGAGTGGTGGCGCGGGGTGGAGGAGGTCGAGGAACGCGACGGCGGCGACGGCGGCGGGGTCGGCGCCGTCGCGCGGATGGTCTGGAAGAGCCTTTTGCCGTACCGGGTCGAGTTCGAGATCACCACGACCCAGGTCGAGCGGCCGCACCTGCTGCAGGCCGACGCGGTCGGTGAGCTGTCCGGCGTTGGGCGCTGGCGCCTCTACGAGCAGGGCGGCGTCACCGCCGTCCTCTACGAGTGGAACGTGGCGACGAGCAAGCCCTGGATGAACCTGCTGGCGCCGGTGGCCCGCCCGATCTTCGAGTGGAACCACGACTGGGTGATGGCGCGCGGCGGCGAGGGAATAGCTGCCCTGTTGGGCTGCAAGCTCCTGGCCAACGACTAACCGCTATCTTTCAGGCGCTGGCACTCTCCATTGACGAGTGCCAAAAACCCAGTTCGAACTTTCCGATCCCATAACGGAGGTAATAAGGATGAAGCTGAAGCCCCTCGGGGACCGGCTGATCGTCAAGCCGATCGAGGAGGAGGAGACGACCGCGAGCGGCATCGTCCTTCCCGACACGGCGAAAGAGAAGCCGCAGAAGGGCAAGGTCGTCGCTGTCGGCGACGGCGCGATCAACGAGGACGGCAGCCGCCGGCCGCTCGACGTGAGCGAGGGCGACGAGGTCCTCTACTCCAAGTACGGCGGCACCGAGGTCACCGTCGAGGACGACGAGCTGCTCGTGCTGCGCGAGTCAGACGTCCTCGCCAAGCTCGGCTAGGCCCCGCCCACAGGAACTTAAAGAAACCAAGGAGGACTGAACCTGATGGCTCACAAGGAGCTGAAGTACAAGGAGGAGGCGCGCGGGGCGCTGCAGGCCGGCGTCGACGCGGTTGCCGATGCGGTCAAGGTGACGCTCGGCCCGAAAGGTCGTTACGTCGTGCTCGACAAGAAGTTCGGCGCGCCGACCATCACCAACGACGGCGTCACGATTGCCCGCGAGATCGAGGTCGAGGACGTCTTCGAGAACCAGGGCGCCCAGCTGGTCCGCGAGGTCGCCACGGCGACCAACGACGTGGCCGGGGACGGCACCACCACCGCGACCCTGCTGGCGCAGACGATCGTCCGCCAGGGGCTGAAGAACGTGGCCGCCGGCGCCAACCCGCTGGCCCTGCGCCGCGGCATCGAGAAGGCAGTCGACCAGGTGGTCGACAACCTGCGCGGCAAGCAGTCCAAAGAGGTCGCCGGCAAGGAGCAGATCGCCCGTGTCGCCGCCATCTCCGCCGCCGACGACGAGATCGGCAACGTGATCGCCGACGCGATCGAGAAAGTCGGCAAAGACGGCGTCGTCAACGTCGAGGAGGGCCAGACCTTCGGCATGGAGCTGGAGTTCACCGAGGGGATGCAGTTCGACAAGGGCTACATCTCCCCGTACATGGTCACCGACCAGGACCGCATGGAGGCGGTGCTGGAGGACCCCTACATCCTCATCGCCAACCAGAAAATCGGCTCGGTGCGGGACATCCTGCCGGTGCTCGAGCAGGTGATGCAGGGTGGCAAGCCGTTGCTGATCGTCGCCGAGGACGTCGAGGGCGAGTGCCTCGCGACGCTCGTCGTCAACAAGCTCCGCGGCACCTTCACCGGCGTCGCCGTCAAAGCGCCGGGCTTCGGCGACCGCCGCAAGCGGATGCTGGAGGACATCGCCATTCTCACCGGCGGTGAGGTGATCACCGAGGAGATGGGGCTCAAACTCGAGAACACCCAGGTCTCCCAGCTCGGTAAAGCCCGCCGCGTCGTCGTCTCCAAGGACACGACGACGATCATCGACGGCGCCGGCTCGGCCGAGGACATCAAAGGCCGGATCAACCAAATCAAGAACGAAGTCGAGAACACCGATTCCGACTTCGATCGCGAGAAGCTCCAGGAGCGGCTCGCCAAGCTGGCCGGCGGCGTCGCCGTGGTCAAGGTCGGCGCCGCCACCGAGACCGAGATGAAGGAGAAAAAGCACCGCGTCGAGGACGCCCTGCAGGCGACCCGGGCGGCGCTCGAGGAGGGCGTGGTGCCGGGCGGCGGCGTGGCTCTGCTGAACGCGCAGAGCGACCTCGACCCCGAGTCGCTCGACGACCCGGACGAGGAGACCGGCGCCCGCATCGTGCACCGCTCGCTCGAGGAGCCGGTCCGCCAGATCGCCGAGAACTCCGGCCTGGAGGGCTCGGTGGTGGTCAACAAGGTCCGCGACCTGAAGCCGGGCGAAGGCCTCAACGCGGCCAACGGCGAGTATGGCGACCTGATCAAAGCCGGCGTCATCGACCCGACCATGGTCACCCGCTCGGCGCTCCAGAACGCCGCCTCGATCGCGAAGAACATCCTCGTCACCGAGGCCATCGTCGCGGAACCGCCGGAGAAGGAAGGCGCCGGGATGCCGGGCGGCGGTGGCATGCCCGACATGGGCGGCATGATGTAAGCACCCCCGCCGACGGGCCGAAAGCGGACGCATACCGACCGGATTCGGCCCATCGACAGCGGTATTCTCGCCTCAACAGGCGAGTGACTTCGCGAGAGGCCCGGCAACCGCCGGGCCTCTCTCATTGGGCGTCCGACCCGGTCATAGCGGGGGTTGGCCCAGGTTCGGCACGAACTTGGCACGAACAGCGCACCACTCGTACGCCGTAGCTCGGCAGGCTCGTTGCGTGGAGTCCAAATACGCCAAACAGCCCGCCGACGGGCCGAATCCGGACGATATGCGTCCGGATTCGGCCCGTCGGCATAAATCCACGCCCCGTCCCATCGACAGCTTGATCTCTGAATGCGCTGCTCGCCAGCATGGCATCGTGTCCATCGAGCAGCTCCGTAGTCTCGGCCTGGGCGATAGGTCGGTGCGCCGTCGCGTCGAGATCGGACGACTGAGTCGTGTGCATCAGAGGGCTTACGCGGTTGGTCATCCACCGCTCTCGCGGGAGGCTCGATTTATGGCGGCCGTACTTGCATGTGGGCCGAATGCCGTGCTGTCGCATCGGTCGGCGGCCGCACTCTGGGGGCTTCGTGAGGATCACCGGGCATCGATTGACGTCATTGCCCCGAACCGGCGCGGGAGAGCCCCGGAGGGCATCGACGCGCACCGCGATGGCTCGCTGACCCGAAACGACCAAACGAAGTTGCACGAAATCCCCTGCACTTCGGTGGCGCGGACCTTGCTGGACCTCGCAGCCGTCATTTCAGTGCGGGAGCTGAAGAAGGCGATCTCGGAGGCGGAGGTGCTGCGGCTGCTCGATCACGCTGCGGTGCGACGGCTGATCATGCGCAGCAGGGGACGGCGCGGAGTTGCGCGCCTACGCATGCTGCTCGACGACATCCATCCACTGACCAGGCGGACGCGGAGCGAGATGGAGCGTCTGTTCCTCGACATGTGCACACGGGCCGGCCTGCCCGAGCCGGAGGTCAACGTCTCGCTTCACGTGGAAGGCGTTCGGCTGAAGCCCGATTTTCTTTGGCGCGATGCCGGCCTGATAGTTGAAGCCGATAGCCGCCGCTACCACGACACCAGTTCTGCCTTCCAGCACGATCGCCGGCGGGAGCAGCGCCTGCTGCTGGCCGGATGGCGTGTCGCTCGCTGCACATGGGAGCAGGTCGAGCGCGAACCGCGCCAGCTCGCGGAGACGATTCGCGGCCTCCTCGATCAGCCAAACGTCCCGCCGACGGGCCGAAAGCGGACGCATACCGACCGCATTCGGCCCGTCGGCGGTTAGGGACTTGGTGCGGCGGCTGATTTCGGCGGGGGCGGAGGGAGTGGGGGGAGGGTGGCGGCGTTGTAGTCGGCGTACTGGAGGAAGGTGGGGCGGCGGATCTTCAGTCGCAGCGTGTTCGACGTCCGTGGATACAAGCCGAGCTGGTAGGGGTTGTCGGTCTCGCCGAAGCCGCGGTAATAGACGAGCATCCGCACCCGCGGCCGCTTGACGATCCAGGCGATCACCTGCTTGACGAAGCGGGGGTCGTCTTCGCCGAAGACGGCCCACTCGGCCAGGGCGAAGGGCTTGCGGCGCCAGCGTTTGGCGTTGTAGAAGCGGTTGAGATCTCTCCAGACCGGATACTGCGAGTAGAAATCGGTGCCCGCCCAGTCGACCCAGCGCCCGCCGGGCCAGTAATTGCCGGGGAAGTTGCCCCTGACCCGGGGCGAGCCGCCCGGCAGCGGCGCCCAGACGATGCTGACCGGCGCCGGCGGCAGACTCGTCGGGTTGGGCCCTTTGGTCCGGTTGAGCGGCGGCAAGCCGATTTCGGCCAGGGTCGCGTTGAGCTGTTCCAGGGTGACGCCGCCACGGACGATCGCGACGATGCGCCGGAAGGCCTGCTTGTACCAGCCGGTCGTGTGTTCGCCGCCCTTCGGCAGGCCCTCGCAGGTGACCGCGGACCAGACGTTGAGGCAGCGGTTCGGCTCGCCGAGCGGCCTGATGTACGCGGGGAGCCCGCGTTTGGCGAAGAAGTCGTTCAGCTGCAGCAGGTAGTTGTCGCCGCCGCCGAGGGCGATCTGCTGCGGCGTGATCATCTCCGCCAGCGTCTGGTCGTCGGCGGTCGAGATGTGCAGGATCGGCCGGGTGCCGGTTTCGCGCCAGCGTTCGTAGGCCTGGTTGAGGCTGTTGCCCCAGGGGTGGAAGGTCTCCAGCAATGCGGGGTGCTTGCTGACGTATCCGACGAACTCGTTGAACTCGGCCGTCGTGCCGCGATCGCTGACGCCGAAGAAGACGTTCGGCTTCGGCGGGACGAGGGTCAGCGCCGAGGCCGGCGCAACGCTCCCCCAGAAAGCCGCGATCGCGGCGGCGACGGCAACGATCGCCCTTGGTCCCATTGCGGGTCGAAACACGGCTTGTTGAGCTCTGTTGTGGCGCCAGGCGCGAAGCTCAGGGCTCGGCGAGGACATCGCCCATCCTTCGCGGGACGACTCCCAGCTCCTCCGCGTCGAGGACGCCGCGCTCGCTCACCATCGGAACCTCCATCAGCTCGGCCTCCTCCCAGGCCGCGAAGACCGCCTCGCCGAAGAGCGAGCGGAGCCCGATCAGGCCGGCACGGACCAGCGGCAACGGCAGGTGCAACAGCGGCCGCGGCCGCCCGGCGACGCGGCTGACCAGGTCGGACATCTCGTCGTAGGAGAGGGTCTCCGGGCCCGCCAGCTCGTAGCGCTCTCGGGCCGAGTCATTGGCCAGCGCCGCGAGCACGCATCGCGCGACGTCGTGTGCCCAGATCGGCTCGAAGCGCGCCTGCCCATCGCCCGAGACCGGCATCACCGGCAGGAAGGAGAAGCGCCGCAGCAGCGTGATCCAGGGGTCGCTGTGGTCGTAGACGATCGAGGGGGCGAAGGTCGTCGTCTCGAGCGGCGAGGAGCGGACCGCCCGCTCGGCCAGCCACTTGGCGCGGAAGAAGCGGGTTCGCTGCGCCGAGGCGGCGTTGAGGGCGCTGAAGAAGACGAAGCGCCGCACGCCGCTGCGCTCGGCGGCGCGCAGCAGCCGCACCGTCGCCAGGCCGTTCAGCTCCTCGATCCGGTGCGGCGGCTGGTCGCGGATCGTCGCCGCCAGGTGGACGACGGTGTCGACCCCGCGCAGCGCCTGCCGCACCAGGTAGGGGTCCGACATCTCGCCGAGATCCCCGAGCGCGATCTGCACGTCGACCCGCCGCTCGCCGAGCCGTCGCGGCTCCCGCACCAGGCAGCGAACGTCCTCGCCGCTCTCAAGCAGCAACGGCAGCAGCCGTGAGCCGATGCTTCCAGTTGCCCCCGTCAACAGCAACATCGCCCCCATCATCCCTAAAATGTGCGTTCGCGCTCGGGCGGGGGCCGAAGCCCCGCCTCGCAACCGACAAGACGACCCAGGAGAAAGCATCGAATGACCTACGTCATCGCCGAGCCGTGCATCGGGACCAAGGACAACTCGTGTGTCGAGGTTTGCCCGGTCGATTGCATCCATCCGACCCCGGACGAGCCCGACTACGACTCGGTGGAGATGCTCTACATCGACCCCGACGAGTGCATCGACTGCGATGCCTGCGTCGAGGCCTGCCCGGTCGACGCCTGCTTCGCCGAGGACCAGCTCCCGGCCGAGTGGGCCAAATACGCCGAGATCAACGCTGACTACTACAAGAGCAAGTCGGCGGCCTGAGGGCTGGGCAAGCCGAGGCCGCCGGGTTGCCTTATCTGGCGGCGCTGCATCGAAAGTGCTGCCTCGACGGCCGCTACGATCTGTCCATGACCAAGGCTGAGCTGCATGAGCAGATCGATTCGATGACCGACGAGGAAGCGGCGGAGGCGAAGCTCATCTTCGCGCCGGACTGGCCCTCCAAGGGCGACTTCCATCGAGGAGATCCGCAAGCGGACTGGGACCACGCCGATGAGTCCCGAGGATTTCGACCGGCACTTCGGATCGCTGCCCACCGACGGCGAGGGATAGGCGTTCATGAGCGCGGGTACGGGTCCGCGCTTTGAAGTTCGGGTGGTCGATGAGGTGCTTGCGGAGGATCTTGCCCGCTGCACGGCGGCCGCCCGAGCAGCGATCGAGCCGATGGCCGCGACGCTGCGCGATGAAGGTGCTCCGCGCGAGTGGCTTCGACGCTGCGAAGAGGAAGGGCAGGACGGAACACGTCTAAAGGGCTGCGTGAAGCTCTATATCCCTCAACCCGCCGGTCAGTGGGGAGCGGTCCTATCCGGCGACGAGGAAGCCACAAGCCAGCTCTCGTTCTGGTCGCGGTAGGCGAGCGCCACCCAGTACGCCCGTGGAAGCCGAGCGTCTACGAGATCGCGCATCGCCGAATCAACAGCTAACTGCCGCCGCCCATCAAGATCGGGCCGAACAAGGCGGGGAGCAGCCTCGAGGTTGCGTGGCAGATAGCCTGTCCATGTCGCTAAGCCATAGCGCTATAATGCGCGCGATGGCTGCTGAGACCGCCACGATCCGGGTGACGCGCGAGACCCGCGACCTTCTTGCCCATCAGGCAAGTGAGCGCGGGGTATCTCTGTCGGCAATGCTGACCGACCTCGCTCACGACGTTGCCCGCGAGGCGATCTTCCGCGCTGAGCGGGATGCCACTCGCGAGGATGCCGGTCTCGCCACGGTGAAGGCCGAGGACCGCGAGTGGGAGGCTGCCCTCGGCGATGGCGTCGACTGAGCCTCGGCGCGGTGAGATCTGGCTCACCTCGCTCGGCGCCGCACGGAAGGGGGAGCCCGGCAAGAATCGTCCCGCGATCGTGATCTCGGTCGATGAGATCTCCACGGGGTTGGAGGATGAGTTGATCGTCGTCGTCCCGCTGTCCAGCTCCCGGGTGGCTTCTCCGCTTCGTCCGGAGATATCCCCAGGCGAAGGCGTCGAGCGCCTCAGCGTTGCTGTTTGCCGGGGGGTCAGGGCTGTGGCTCGCAAGCGCCTGCTTCAGCGGATCGGCGAGGCGAAGTCCGACACCCTTCGTGAAGTCGAGCGGGCACTGGGAATGATCCTCGGGATCGACGGCAGCGAGAGATCTCGCTAGTTTTCCGCATGGCGAGCATCTCCGAGCGCCGCCGGGGCGAAGAACCAGGGGCGGTGCAGCTACTGAGCGTCGGCCAACCCTGTGCGCGTGATGCCATCGCTCATTTCGTGTACGTGAGCTGCAGCTGCGCGAGGTCGTGGCGGCTTTTTCCGGAGCTGTTGCGATTGACGTACAGCTTGACGGCGAGGCTGTTCGCTGCGGCGACCGTCGTCACCTCCGGTAGGGCGACGCTGTCGGTCTGCCAGACGGTGCTCGAGGACGTGCACGAGACCGGGCTTGCGGCGGTGCCGTGGGTGCCGAGCAGCGTCGTCCCCGAGTAGACCTCGAAGTAGTAACAGACGTTCGCCCCGCTGTTCGCCGAGCGGTAGGAATGTTTGAAGGTGACGGAGTTGAGCGTCGCGGCGCTCGGCACGTAAGCGGGGAACGAGAGTTTCAGGTAGCGACTGGTGGAGAAAGTCGTCGCCCAGTTCGTCGCGTTCGCGTAGAACGCGCTGTCGGAGGCGTAGATGCTCCACGGGACGGCCGCCGCCGCGATGCCGGTGGAGGCGTCGACGAAGCTCGACTCGTACAGCGCGAAGAGCTGTCCCGCCCGGATGCCGGACACCGTCGCCAGGTCGACGTTGACGGGATGGCTCGCCGTGCTGCTCACGTAAATCCTGACCTGCAGATCGTTGGCGACTTCGCTGCCGGTCACCTCCGGGATCGCCGTTTCAGTTGCTTTCAGGGCGGTTCCGGTGGTGCAGCCGACCGGGCTGGCGGCGCTGCCGTGCGTTCCGAGCACCGCCCCGGTCGAGGCTCTCCGGACGTCGAAGTAGAAGCAGGTCGTGTCGGTTGACGCGGTGCCGGCATAGCTGAAGTTGAGCTTGACCGAGGAAACCGATTCTCCGGTCGCGAGTGGGTTGGCGAAGGCGTACTGGATGTAGCGCGACGTGCTGAAGGCGGTCGCGAAGTTGCCGCTCACGGCGGCACGGCCGTCGCCGGCGCCGGCGCTCGTGTCCGACTGGTTGACCTCGGCGGAGCCCGCGGAGGCGTCGCGGACGTCCCAGGCGGAGGTTGCGATGGTGCTCGTCACCGGCAACGAGACGGTCAACTGAGCGCTCGCCGTGTCGCCCGCCGAGCCGACGGCGTAGACCGTATGAACGCCGTTCGAGGTTCCCGCCGGGATCGTCACCGAGACGCTTGCGGTCCCGCTCGTGGGCACCGGGCTCGGCGTGATCGAACCGCTGAGCACGGTCCCCGTCGTCGGGTTGTCGAGTCGGAAGGCGACCGTCTGCCCGCCGAGGAAGTTGCCGATCTGCCCACCGAGCGTCGCCGGCAGGCTGGTCACCGTCGACGGGGTCAGGCTGAGCGCTGGCGCGGCGACGGTGACGGCCGTGCTTTTGGCGCTCTCCGTGCCCTGCCAGTTGTTGTTCAAGGGGGTGACGGTGTAGCGCCATTCCCCCGCCGGGACGGCTTGCTCGACGCAGCTGAGGCCGGCGATCGTGCCCGAGCACCCGCTGCCGACGGACTGCAGTGCCCCGTTGGCCGCGTAGCGCTTGACGGCATAGCCGGAGACGGGAACGACCCCGCCGCTCGCCGTCCAGCTCACCGTCACCTGCCGGACTGCAGACGAGGCGGTCGGCGTGCTGCCCGCCGGCAGCGCGCTGGCCCTGGAGTATCCGCTGCCGCTGCCACCGGGTTGCCATTTTGCGTGCGCGACATTTGGGCCCAGGGCGGTCAGCGCCAGCGCCGCGGCAAGAGTGAGCGTCAGGCCCCGCATCTAACCGCTCACCCGTGCCCGAAAAGTCAGTGGGAAGAGCGCTCCCTGGCAGGCGTCCGGGACGTGGGGGCGCATCGTGGCCCTCAGCGACACCGAGCGTCGCGCGCGCGGCGGCAGCTCGAGTGCGCCGCGGTAAGAGGTCAGCTTCAGGTTCTCTGCCGGACAGCGGCGGTTGGGCGCGTCGGGGACCGCTTTCACCAGACGGACGACCCAGCGGCGCCGGCTTCGGTTGACGACGCTGACGCGAAAGCTCTTCGCCGCGCCCGGGTAGAGGCCGGCGAGGTGGCCGGAGAGGGCGACCGCGGGCTGGAGAGGGGGCGCCGGATGGCTGCGAGCGCCCACCCTGACGCCCGCGAAGGCGACCAAGGCGAGCAGGAGCGGAAGGGCGAGGGCGATGACCACCAACAGCGGCGCCCGCGCCGATCCCTGGAGGGAGGCGAGCAGCCGTCCGGCGGCCTCGCGGCGGCCGGACGGCATGCCTGCTTTGGGGGTCATCGCTGCCCCTGGGAGTCCTGCGTGTGTTCCTCGGCCCTAGGGAGCGTTGCTCGCGCCGGTCAGGCTGACCGGGATCGTGAACGTCGCGCCCTGGCATCCGTTGTCGGAGGCATTCGACATTTTGGCCGCACCCGTCAGCGTCACCTGGGTCTGCGAGCTCGGCGCGATGTCGATCGTCTGGCCGTGCTGGTCGGTGAACGTGACCCCGGTGGTCACGCATGCGGCGTGGCCAGAGTCGGCGGTCACCGCTCCGTTGCCGGTCACGTCGGTCACCCGGACCGGATACGGATTCGGGTTGTTGACTTTGAGCAGCACGTCGCCGCTGGCCCCTGGGTAGAGGGTCGCCGCCGTGCTGGCCGAGACGTCGACCGTGGTCAGGGCCTGGGAGGTGCCCGCTTTGGCGTAGCCGGAGCCGCTGCCGTTCGTGGTCCAGGCGGCGTAGACGAGCCCGACTGCACCGAGCACGAGGACAACCAAGGCCCCGGCGACGATATTTCGTTTCCCGCTTCCGTTCAGCACTTTCTCTCTCCTTCGTCGATAAGTGCCGGAACGTCCAGGCGAGCAGCCCTCAGCTGGCCCCCCACGCGCAGACACTGGTTGCGGCCTTATCGGCTTTGAGAGCGGGATCTTGAGCCTCACAAGGATCATGAACCTCGAATAAAAGGCGGACGGCCACCGGATGCGCTGGTCCCGGATAAGGCCTCTGCCACCGACGTCCTACGGCCGCCAGTGCCGATGAGTCAACACGCTGCGCGACCGCGGCCTCATCGAATAGGGTAGTCGCACTTAGGTACGGGCGAGTGATCCTACAAGGGAGGCCAAACAGACATGGTCGTGACGACGGGGCAATCCCAGTTCGGCAGAGTCGCATCGATTTGGGCACTCCCGCTGATACTTGCCCTGTTTTTGCCCGCCGTGTCCGCTGCCGCCGGGCCCAAGCAGGGATCGCTCGACCGAGGTTTCGGTCGGCACGGCCGAGTGACTGGCGCTGTCGCTGTTAGCGCCGAAAACGAGATCCGCTTTGCCCTGGCCCCCGGCGAAAGGATCGTCGTGAGCACCGGCAGGACCGTCTCGCGCTACAGGGAGGACGGAACGCTGGACCGCAGCTTCGGGCATGCCGGGCGGGTGCGCATAGATGCGCCTGCCGTTGCGGGGTTTGATCCGGCTGGCATCGCGGTTGACTCACGAGGTGGGGTGCTTCTTGCCGGTACGACCTCGCAGGCCCAGCTCAAATGTGCGACGGTGCCCAACGCGCTGGCAGCTACCGACGGCTTCCCATCAGGCATCCCAGGATCGGTCTTGACTGTCATCCGCCTCACGGTGCAGGGTCGTCTGGACCCGAGCTTTGGAGATAACGGCATCGTCTCCACCGATCTTGCCTTCCCACCGCCGAGCGCGGCCGGTGGAACGGTTCAGTGCGACGCACCTTCGGTACGGGCGACGGGCCTCGCGGTCGGCCCCGGCGATCGTCCGGTCTTAACCGGTACGCGCATCACCGAACCGATTCCCTGCAAGGCGGGTGGGTTCGGGGGCTTTAGGTCCGCATTCGCAGCGCGACTTACCATGAGCGGCGCGCCGGACCCTTCATTCGGTGAGGCGGGCGTTCGCACGCAGGATGGCCTGTTCGAAGCGAGCGAGCCGACTATAGATTCGAGAGGCGGCCTCCTGTATGCCGGAGCCTCGGGAGCTCAGTGCGCACCGTTTAACGGCTATTCGTTCTTTGCCATCGGACGCGCCAGTCGTGAAGGAAATCCCGACCCCGCCTTTGGCCCAGCTGGCTGGAAGGCGCTTGGCAAGCCTCTCCCCTACGAAGGGCCTCCCAGCTACTTCTCCTTCACGGGTGCGATCGCAACGGATTCCGCCGGACGAATTCTCCTTCTGCAGGCACGCATCTATCCACCTGGCACTCGGGTCATCCGGCTTCTGCCCAACGGAGAATCCGATCCGCACTTCGGAAATCAGGGAGGCGCCAGGCTTCGGGTGGGAGCCCGCACGACGATCGAGCCAATCGCAGTCGATGAGCAGGGCCGGCCGCTGCTCGCGGGATCGCGCACCGTAAGGCGATGCGAAGGGCGGTGCGACAACCTGCCGGGGAAAGCTCCGAAATCGGTCTTCGCATTGCTTCGAATGGGTTCCAGGGGTGAGAGGGACCGGCGGTTCGGTCATCGTGGCATGGTGCTGACTGGTTTTGGCGCGGGCACCGTTGCCTCTTCAGATCAAATCCTCATCGACGGCGAGGGACGCATCCTTGTGGGCGGAATGCTCAAAAGCAGCCAATTCTCGACCGGGATCGGATTTGGCCTGGCCCGTTATCGGTCAAGCAGTGACTGACAGAAAGGAGCTCGCTCCTTGCTGTCTCGGCCTCTGCCTGCCATCTTTCGGTCTCTTTTCAGTCTTTGCTTGGTACAGCCGATAGAAGCGGGCTTATCCATCGAGACTGAACGAAGCGCCATAGAGGCAGCGACTCAATGCTCGGGAAACAAGCTCCTAAACGTGAAGGCCCGCCTGAGAGAGGGCTGGCGACCCACCTCTTCGAATCGCCAGCCCAATGCGTCCTAGGAGGGCTTCCTGATCAGAATCGCCGGGATCAGTTGCCCTATTTGCGTGATTTGCATGCGATTTCACCTCCTTTCGGTTGCGTAGAATGCTCAATCAATTTCAATCATTTGGCAGCATGCATCGCGCCGGTTTCAGACAGGAAGCACAAAACGCTCAGGAAGTCGTGCGAAATCGACTAGGGTGACGCGATCGAACGGCCGACCCATGGAGACGCAGTGACCGCGGACAACTGCCAGCAAGAGACGAAGCTCGACGAACAGCTCGCGCTCGTGATCTCCAGTGAGATCACGATCAAGGTGCTCGTCGCTCTGGTCGAACGTGCCGCCAGTCCGAAGGAAGTGGCGACTGCGCTGCGCCTGAAAGTGCCGACCGTCAGCCATCACGTCAAGAAGCTCGAGCGAATGGGCCTGATCGAGCTGGTTGAGGAAAAGGAGGTCCGCGGCGCGGTCCAGCACACCTACCGCGCGCTCATCCGACCCATCGTCAGCGACGAGGAGTGGGGGAAGCTGGGAATCGAGGAACGACAGCGATTCTCGGTCTGGATCGTTCAGATGATCTTGGTCGATGCCGCCAGGTCCTTCGAGGCGAATCTCTTCGACGCTCGGATTAACACCCATTTGAGCCGGACCCCGATGGTCGTGGACGAGCAGGGGGTGGGAGAAGTCGCTGAGATCCAGAACCAGGCGCTGAGCGACATCATCGAGGTGGCAGCCACCTCTGCCGATCGCATGAGCAGCAGCGGCGAGACCGGCATCGACCTCATCGCCGCAATGATGTGCTTCGAGCTCCCCGAGCCAAGCATCGGGCTCGCTCGGAGCGACGACGCCAGGGAGCAGGTGCTGCGCTTCGCCGGCGACCCGACGGGTCGAGCCGCCCGGTAGCGGCGGCTAGCCCTGAACGACCGGCAGCGGGATGCCGCTGACGGGTGGCGGCTCGGCTGCCGCGGGCGCCGCCTGGAGGATCGGCAGCTCCTGGGGGGTGGCGGCGACTATGCCGCGGGCGGCCTGGCGGATCGCCTGCGATGCCGGCGAATCCGGTTCCGCCGTCACCAGCGGGGAGCCGTTGTCCGCGTGCTCGCGCAGCGGCTCCGAAAGCGGGACCTTGCCCAGCAACGGTACGTCGAGCTGGTCGGCGAGGAGCTGACCGCCGCCCTCGCCGAAGATCGTCATGCGCTCTCCCTGGGGCGTGGTGAAGCCGGACATGTTCTCGATCGTCCCGAGCAGCTCGAGGTCGAACTTGAGCGCCATGTCGGCGGCTCGCTTGGCGACCGTCTGCGCCGCCGGCTGCGGCGTCGTCACCAGCACGAACTTGGCCTGGGGGAGAAGCTGCGAGAGCGTCATCGAGACGTCGCCGGTGCCCGGCGGCAGGTCGAGCAGCAGGTACTCCAGCTCGCCCCAGGCGACGTCCTCGAGGAATTGCTGGATCGCCTTGTGCAGCATCGGGCCGCGCCAGACGACGGCAGAGTTCTCCTCGACGAAGAAGCCGATCGACATCACCTTGACTCCGCCGGCCGCCTCCAGCGGCAGGATCTTGCGCTCAGCGTTGACGTCGGGTTTGCGGTTGACCCCGAGCATGCGCGGGATCGAGTAGCCGTAGACGTCGCAGTCGAGCGCTCCGGCCGGGTGGCCTTCGGCGCTCAGCGCCGCGGCCAAGTTGGCGGTCATCGTCGACTTGCCGACGCCGCCCTTGCCGGAGGCGACGCAGATCACGTTCTTGACCTGGGCCAGCGCGCCCTCGGGGAGCTTGCCGCGGCCGAGCGTCTTCTGCAGGTTGCCCTTCTCGTCCTCGGAGAGGACGTCGAAGCCGACCGCGACCTCGGTCACGCCGTCGAGCTCACCGACCCGCTGTGCGACCGCCTGTTCGAAGTGGGCGCGGATCGGGCAGCCGGCGGTGGTCAGCGAGACGACGACCTCGACCCGGCCGCTCTCCTTGACCTCGATCGAGCGCACCATTCCCAGCTCGACGATCGAGCGGCGCAGCTCGGGGTCGATCACCCCGCGCAGCCGCTCGGTGATCTGATCTTCGGTCGGAAGCGACATCGGGGGCATTCTCGCAGAGCGGGCTCGTGGCGCGGCCCGCCGCCACCCGCGCCGCGCCGCCGGACATCCGTCCGCCGGGGGGAGAGACTCGCCGGCGAGGCCCTTCGTTCCCCAAGTGCTGTCGAGCGAAGGGAAACCGATGTCGGGGACGCGGGTTGGGCTGGTTCGGATCGTCTCGCTGGGCTTCTGCCTGGCGCTGGCACTGCTGCTGCTGGCGGCGCGGGAGGCGAACGCCGCTAAGTACAGCGTCGCCCAGTGCGGCTGGTACGTGGGCGCCGACGCCGGCTGGGCCGACTCCACCGGCGGCGCCAAGTTCCGGCCCGACGGCTACTGCGTGCCCCCCGCGGGGCAGGACGCCTTCGACGGCGCGCATCTGAAGAGCTTCACCCGCGATGGCCAGGGGACCGTCTCCGGGACGCGCTTCGCCCGCTGGCGCTGGGAGGCGCCGGCCGGAACCGCGATCTCCAGAGTCAGCGGCACCTGGTGGCACGCGCTCCACGATGGCATGCAGCAGCGGATCGGCGTCGGCACCTGGGGAGGCGGCTTCGACGCCTTCGCCTCGGCGGGGAGCACGGACACGACTCCACGCAACTTCGTCGTCGGCATCGCGCCGCCGCAGCCCGCGCTCGAGGACCGCCTGCTCTGTGCGAAGCCGGAGAGCAGCTGGTGCAGTCTCGGCCCAGGGTCCTGGTCGGCGGTGCGAGCGTTGACGATCACGATCGAAGACAACGATGCGCCCGGCGCCGGTCTCGGCGGCGATCTGGTGGCGGGCGGCTGGCGCCGGGGCAGCCAGAGCATCGCCTTCTGGGGCGGCGATAGCGGCGCTGGAAATCGCTTCGGCGAGACCATGATCGACGGCGCCCGGGTCAACCTCACCGAGTACCCCTGCGCCAAGGCGCTGATCGGCAGCGAGTGGCGGGCGACCCAGATGCGCCCCTGCCTCACCGGAGTCTCCGGCAGCGCGACGGTCGCCACCGCCGCCTTCAGCGATGGCACCCACAGCGTTCGCCACTGCGTTACCGACTTCGCTGGCAACGTCGGCTGCACCCCCGTCCACTCGGTCGGCATCGATAACAACCCACCGGCGCATCCACGCGGTGTCTCCCTGGCCGGCGGCGACGGATGGCACCGTGTCAACGACTTCGACCTCGCCTGGACCAATCCCGACCAGGCCCCGGCCAGCCCGATCGGCGGCGCGTTGTGGCGGATCACGGGACCGGCCGGCTTCGACGGCGGCATCGGTTACGCGCCGGGGCGCGGCATCGCCGCGCTGGCGGATCGGACCGTGCCCGCTCCAGGTAGCTACTCGCTCGAAATCTGGCTTCGGGACGAGGCCGGCAACGAGGACCGGTCGACCGCCGTCGCGGTTCCGCTGCGCTTCGACAACATCGCGCCTGGCGTGGCCTTCGAGCCCATTCCCGACGAGGTCGGCACTTCCCTGCCGGAGGTCGTGCGCGCCGACGTCTTCGATTCACACTCCGGGCCGAGCCGCGGCGAGATTCTCTACCGTCGCCTCAGCGCCGAGCAGTGGACGGACCTGCCGACCAGGCTCGTTGCCGGCGCATCGCCGGAGCTGGCTCAGCTCGTGGCCAGGGTCCCCGGCGATCTCGATCCGGGCACCTACGTCTTCCGCGCCGACGCAGCGGATGGAGCCGGGAACAGCGCTTCGAGCAGACGCCGCGCCGACGGCGCCGAGATGGCGCTGCGCAAGGTACCGCCGCCGCCGCTCGCCGAGCACCGGGAGGCGAGGCAGGCGGCGCAGCCGAAGGCGAAGAGCCGCCTCTTCGCGCGGCTGCGCTGGCGGCGTCGCCGCGGAGCGCGGGTGACCGTGCCGTTCGGGGCCGGCGCGGCGCTGACCGGTCGTCTCGTCAACGCCGAGGGGGCGGGGCTGGCCGGGCGCACGCTGCGGGTCGTATCGCGCCCGTCCCGGGGCGCCCACTCGCGACACCGAGTGGAGACGGTTCGAACCGGCGCGCACGGTGGCTTCCGCCTGCCGCTTCTCGCCGGTCCGTCGCGGCGGATCACGGTCAGCTATGCCGGCGAGGCGGGCCTCGCCGCGTCCCGCCGCGCCGCCCTGACGCTGCGCGTCCGCGGCGGCCTGGCTCTCGCCGCCGCTCCGCGCAGGCTGCGGACCGGCGAGTCGGTTCGGCTCTGGGGCCGGGTGCGCGCCCGCGGAGCGCCGCTGCCCCGCCGCGGCAAGCTGGTCGCCGTTCAGTACTACGAGAGCGAGGCGCGCCGCTGGCGACCGGTGCTGGTCGTGCGCAGCGACCACAGCGGCCGCTTCCGGGCCCGCTACCGCTTCCGCTACGTGAGCGGGCGGGCGCTGATCAAGCTCCGTGCGGTGGCCCTCGCCGAGGAGCGCTGGCCCTATGCGCCCGGTGCCTCGGCGCCGGTCGTCGTCCGCGTCACCGGCTGAGGTCAGTCGGTAGGGTGAGGGCGTGTCGCAGGCGACCCTCCACACCAGCGCCGGGGCGATCGTGCTCGAGCTGCACGACGAGGACGCCCCGAAGACGGTCGAGAACTTCCGCAAGCTGGCCGCCGATGGCTTCTACGACGATCTCGTCTTCCACCGGGTAATCCCCGACTTCATGATCCAGGGCGGTTGCCCGGAGGGGAGCGGACGCGGCGGGCCGGGCTACACCTTCGAGGACGAGATCAACGACCACAAGATCGTCCGTGGCGCGCTGGCGATGGCCAACGCTGGGCCGAACACCAACGGCTCGCAGTTCTTCATCGTCACCACCCAGGCCGCGCCCTGGCTCGACGGCAAGCACACGGTCTTCGGCCGCGTCGCCGAGGGGATGGAGGCGGTCGACGCGATCGAGTCGACCGCGACCGACGCCTCCGACAGCCCACTCGAGCCGCAGAAGATCGAGCGCGTCGAGCTCTCCGACTGATCCCGGTCACGGCCGGGGACCCGGAGCGCGGCCTGGCTCGTGAGGGCTATCCGGTGAGGATGATGACGATGAAGAAGGCGATCACGACCTCGCTGATGATCCAGGAGTTCGCGTTCATCCAGTCGCGAACCCTCGGCAGCACCTGCTGAGCACGCTCGCCGAGCGCCGCGACGCCCAGCGCCGGCAGCGCCAGCAGGAGCACGGTGAGGAGGATGAACGGGATCGCGTACGTCCACGGATCGCCGTCGTTGGCCAGGTGGCCGCCGACCGTGACCGAGGTGACGAGATCGCTGGGGAAGAAGCCGAGCAGCAGGAAGCCGAGCACGAAGGCGAAGCGGGGCGTCGCCGACTGCAGCCTGCCCATCCATTTCGGCGGCTCGCTCTCGTTCCGCTTCGTGTAGTTGTGGAACATCGCGAAGACGAGAAGAGCGAGGATCGCGTAGTCGATCCCGCTCAACCCGGAGTCCTCGTCGCCGCCGTCGCCGCCCACGCCCTTGGCCAGCAGGTAGGCGGCGCTGACCACGATCGTGATCGAAAGCATCGCGCCAAGCGTGTAGGCCGCCGACGCCCGTCCCCACGACTCCGAGGTAGCGAAGAAGACGGCGCTGATGATCTGCGGCCCGGCGATCATCACGAACGCCAGCGGCAGGACCGTGACGATGTCCACGGCGCGCAGCCTCTCACACAGCGAGGCGGCATCGGCGAGAAATCAGAAGCGGAGAGGGTGGGATTCGAACCCACGAGGCGGGTTAACCCCGCCCACGCGATTTCCAGTCGCGCTCCTTAAGCCACTCGGACACCTCTCCGGGCTTTGCAAGGGTATTCGGTCAGCGGCGCCCGGCGAAGAAGTCGCGCAGAAGCGCCGCGCACTCCGCTTCCATCAGGCCGCCGGTCAGCTGCGGGCGGTGGTTGAGGGCGGGCTCGCCGAGGACGTCGAGGACGCTGCCGGCGGCGCCGGCCTTGGGGTCGGGGGCGCCGAAGACGACGTGGGGGATGCGGGCGAGGACGATCGCCCCGGCGCACATCGCGCACGGCTCCAACGTCACGTAGAGCGTCGTACCGGCCAGCCGCCAGCCGCCGAGCGCCTCGGCCGCGGCCCGGATCGCGAGGATCTCGGCATGCGCGGTCGGGTCGCCTCTCAGCTCTCGCTCGTTGCCGGCCGCGGCGAGCGCCTCGCCTTCGCGGGCGACGACGGCCCCGATCGGGACGTCGCCGTGGCGCTCCGCCTCGCGGGCGCGCTCGATCGCCAGCTCCATCATGCGGCGGCTCGTGTCCTCGGCAGGCTCTGGCGGCATCGATCGGAGAGTATGTGCAGCTACAACTTCGCGAGCTGGTGGGTGTTAGCTGATAGCTCGCTTGATTGCAGGGACTCCGCGAGCCGATTCCGACATGAGCCGACGCCTTACGACCCTCGCTGCCCTCGCGCTGCTCGCGGTTGCCACGCTGCCTGCGCCGGCCCCGGCGGCTACCGGTCTGTCGCCGGCCCGCGAATTCATTCCGCGCCAGGTCGTCGTCAAGCTCGAGGGGCAGCGGATCGCGAGGACGGTGCGGGTGCCGGCTGGGTTGGGCGTCCGGCGGACGGCGCGGGCGCTGCGGCGCAATCCACGGGTCGTATACGCGGCGCCCAACTACATCGCAACTGCCTCGGCCCGCTCGCCACTGCTCTCGGCTTCGGGCGTTCCCAACGACTCAGGTCAGCTCGATGGCACCGGCACGCCGGGAGGCTGGGTCTCGCTGCAGTGGAACTTCCTGCCCTGGGAGGGAGCCGCGACGCCACTGTTGCCGGTCTCGCCAGGGGGCATCGACGCGATCGGCGCCTGGCAGAACCTGATCGCGGTGGGGCACCCCGGCGCGGCCGGCACGGTTATCGCGGTCCTCGACACCGGCGTCGCCTACCGCACGAAGGGAAAGCGCTTCCTGCGCAGCCCCGACTTCACCTCCGGCCAGTTCGTCAAGGGCTACGACTTCGTCGCCGGCGATTCGCTGCCGCTCGACGAGAACGGGCACGGCACCCATATCGCCGGGACGATCGCCGAGAAGACCAACAACGGCATCGGCCTGGCCGGCCTCGCTTACCGAGCCAAGCTGATGCCCGTGCGTGTCCTCGACCGCCACGGCGCCGGCGAGGCCGACGACATCGCCAGGGGAATTCGCTTCGCCGTGGACAACGGCGCCGACGTGATCAACATGAGCTTCAACTTCGGTTGCGGCAAGCGGGTCCCGGGCATCAACGACGAGCTCCGCCGCGCCTACCGCAAGGGCGTCGTGACGGTGGCCTCAATCGGCAATCTGGGCGCGGAGACCTGCGTCTCACCACCCTCGACCGGGCCGCGGGTGATCGCCGTCGGCGGCGCCACCGAGGGCGGTTGCCTCGGCAGCTACTCCCTGACCGGGAAGGGCATCGACCTGCTCGCGCCGGGAGGTGGGGTGCCTGCGCCCGGCTGTCCGTCGGTCTGGTCGCGACCGATTTACCAGGTCACCCTGAAAGCGGGCGACACCCGCCGCTTCGGCGAGCCGGCCAACTACGTCGGCACCTCGATGGCGGCCGCCCATGTTTCGGGCCTGGCGGCGATGGTCCTGGCGAGTGGGGTGCTGAAGCCGAAGCAGACCCCTCGAGCCAAGGTGGATGGGGTGACGCGACGGCTGCGCACGACCGCGCGCGACCTCGGCCAGCCGGCGACCAAGCAGGGCGCCGGCCTGGTCGACGCCGCCGCGGCTACCGATCCGGCGCTCTAGGTAGTGCGGACGATCATCACGCTGCAGGGAGCGTGATGGGAGACGTTGTTGGGGACGCTGCCGAGCAGGAAGCGGCGCGCCCCGGTCATCCCTTTGTTGCCGACGACGATCAGGTCGGCGCCGGTTTCCTCGGCGACGGTGAGGATCGCGTCGCCGGGATTGCCCTCGACCGGGTGCGTCTGCACCTCCAGCCCCTCCTTCTTGGCGGCGGCAGCGGCGGCGTCGAGCACGAGGTTGACGTCCTCGCGGGGGCCGATCTCATGCTGGACGTCGGCGGGGGCGTCCAGCTGCTCCCCCTCGACGCGGCGTTTGGAGACCGGCTCATAGGCGCTGACGATGCTGAGCTGGGCGCCCGACAGCTTGGCCAGGTCGGCAGCCTGGCGCACCGCCTCGGCGGCCGTCTCCGACCCGTCGGTTCCAACCACGATACGAGTGAACACGCCGCGATACTAACGCCCGGCCTGGCGGGCGGGGAGGCCGCGGAAGCCGTCGCCGAGGATCTCGGTCGGCGTCGTCGTCAGCCGCACGATCGCGATCGCCATCGAGGCCACGAGACAGGCGACCAGAATCGCCAGCCCGACTTTCCACAGCGTGGGCACGCGGGCAGGTTAGCCGCGCGGCGCGATTAAGCTGCCCGCATGGAGAGAGTGGCGGAGGGGGTCTGGTTGCTGCGCGGGGACCTGCGCGGGGCGATGAACATCTACTTCCTCGAGGACGAGGGCGGCGTCGTGCAGTTCGATGCCGGCACCAAGTCGATGGTGAAGAAGGCGCGGGCGGCGGCGCGGGAGCTGGGCGGCCTGAAGCGGGTGGTCCTCGGCCACGCCCATGCCGACCATCGCGGCACCGCGCCGGCGATGGGTGTCCCGGTCCATTGCCACCCCGACGAAGTCGCGGATGCCGAAAGCGACGCCGCGATCGCTCCTTACTTCGACCTCTCGCAGCTGCCTGTGGCGCCGGTGCGCTGGATCTACCCGTTCCTGCTGCGGCGCTGGGACGGCGGCGCGGTGAAGATCGACGGCACCGTCTCCGAGGGAGACGAGGTTGCCGGCTTCCGCGTCCTTCACCTTCCCGGCCACGCGCCGGGGCTGATCGGGCTCTGGCGCGAGAGCGACCGGTTGGCCCTCGTCAGCGACGTCGTCTACCTGGTCGACTCGGCACGGCTGAAACCGCTGCCGCACGGCGAGGCCAGCGTCCCGCATCCGGCCTGGGCCTGGGACCACGCCAAGGCGAAGCAGTCGCTGCGCCGGCTGGCGGCGCTGGAACCGGCCATCGTCTGCGCCGGCCACGAGGAGCCGCTGCGCGGGGCGAACCTGCGCGAGACGCTGGAGCGCGCCGCCGAGAAGCAGTGAGGGCGCCGCGCTGCGGCCGGCGGCTGTCATAGGTTGCCCTCCCTGATGATCGGGACCTACGTCTCGGCGGCACTGATCTGTGCCGCCTCGCTCCTCGTCGGGCGCGCGCTGCTCCGCGTCGCCGGGCGGGACTCGTGGTGGTGGCTGGCGCCCGCGGTTGGCTTTGGCGCCCTCTTGACCGTCAGCGGCGGCCTGGCGCGGGCACCGGGGCACGGCACCTCGGCGACCCTGGGCCTGGTCCTGCTGCTCCTCGCCGCCGCGGCCATCGCCGCGCCGCGGCTGCGCCCGAATCGCGAGGCGCTGCGGCAGGCGCTGCCGGTGGCGCTGGTCGTCGCCCTGGTCCTCTCGATTCCCTTCGCGATGACCGCGCGCTGGGGGCTGCTCGGCGTCGGCTTCAACAACGACCTCGGCCTCCACCTGGCCTGGGCGGAGTGGCTGCGGAGCGGCACCGGGCCGACCCCCGAGCCCGGTTACCCCCTGGGTCCGCACGGCCTCGCGGTTGCGGTTGCGGCGGTGCCGGGGATCGGGCTCGGCCAGGCCTTCGTCGGGCAGATCCTCGCGATCGGCGTCCTCACCGGCCTCACCGCGCTCGGGGCCTTGGCCGGCCTCGGCCCGGCCCGGCGGCTGCTGGCGGCGACGATGGTGGCGGCCACCTACCTCGCCGCCTCCTACTACGCCCAGGGCGCCTTCAAGGAGACGGCCGAGGCGCTGTTCGTGCTGGCCTTCGCGATCGCGCTGCTCGACCCGGACGTGCCGGGAGTTAGCCGCCCATATGGGCGGCTAACTCCCGGCACGTCGGTGGGGTGGCTGCGGTTTGCGCTGCCTTACCTCGCCCTCGCCGGCGGCATCTTCTTCGCCTACAGCTTTGCCGGGCTGGCCTGGCCGATCGCGATCCTGGCCCTCTGGAGCCTGACCCTGCCGGAGGTGCGGGCGGCTCTGGCCCCGCGGGCGCTGCTGCGCTTGTTGCTGCGACCGGTGACGCTGGCGGCGCTGGTGCTGCTGGCCGCGCTCGGGGCGGCGGTAACGCTGGTCGGGCCGTTCGGCTTCGTCCACACCTTCAACAAAGTCGCCGGCACCAATACCTACGGCCCCGTCTCCCCGGTCGAGGCGCTCGGCATCTGGCCGGCTTCGAACTACCGGCTCGACGCGCCCGGCGGCGCCCAGCTGACCGGCCTGGCCGGAGCGATCTCGGTGGTGGCGCTGGCCGTCGGCAGCGCCTGGTGGGTGCGCCGCCGCGAACTGGCCGTCCCGATCGGCCTCGCCGCCTGCGCCGCGCTCTACCTCGCCTCACTGCCGTCGAGCGGCGATTACTCGCAGGCCAAGGCGCTGATGATCGCCGCGCCGCTGGCGATGCTGGTGGCGATCCGCCCGCTGCTCGTCGAATTCCCCAGCCTCCGCAGCCGACGGGACGAATCCGGTCGATATACGTCCGCTTTCGGCCCATCGGCGGGGGTGGTGCGGCTCGGCTGGGGCGCCCTTGCCCTCGCCTTCGTCGGCGGCGCCGTGTACTCCAGCCTGCTGGTCCTGCGCGACGCGCCGGTCGGGCCGCCCGGCCACGGCGCAGAGCTGCGCGCCTTCCTGCCTACCCTGCGGGGGGAGCCGGTTCTCTACGCGGGCCAGGATCGCTACGCCGCCTACGACCTGCTTGGCGCCGACACCCACGTGCCGATCGTCGAGTTCGTCGACCCCGAAGTCTCGGAGAACCCCGAGAAGCCATTCGACACCGGCGATGCCTACAGCCCGATCGACTTCGACTCGTTCTCGGTTGGCACGCTCGACCGCTTCCCGTACGTGATCACCGGCCGGGCCGCCTGGAACAGCGAGGCGCCGCCCAACTTCAGGCGCATCGCGGCGACGCCGTCCTTCCTGCTCTGGCAGCGCACGGGGGCGACCCCGGAGGACCGCCACGTCCTGCTCGAGGGAACCGACGCCGGGGCGAAGGCCGGCTGCGCATCGCCCGAGATTCGCATCCTGCTGGCCAACCCGGGCCGGGCATCGTTGTTTCCGGCGCCGGCGATCGGTGGCAGGGGCAGATGGCGGCCCGGAAACGTCCTCGGCACCGGCGAGAGCGCCTCGCAGACGATCGAGCTGCCGGCCGGGCGCTGGCGGCTCTCGCTCCAGTACTTCTCGCCCTTCGGCCTCAGCCTGATCGCGCCGGGCTTCCGCCACGAGCTCGAGCCGGCGCTCGACGGCCAGCGCCCGAACACGATCAGCCTCGCCAACGACGGTCAGTTCTGGCCGGCCGGCGAGCTGGTCAGCAGCGGCGGCCCGGTCCGCATCGCGATCGCCGCCGATGAGGCGAGCACGCTGCAGAGCATCGCCAGCTACGCCGGCAAGGCGCAGATCGGCAACCTGGTCGCCGTCCCGGTCGGGCCGCGTCGTCTCGTCCCGCTCGGCGAAGCCTGCAACGGCTGGATCGACTGGTACGAATCGGCTCGAGCGCCCTGACGGGTCAGAGAGCCTTGGCAGCCATGCGGTCTGGCGCAGGGCGCACCACGTCCCAGACGAGGCCAGCCTTCTCCAGCGCTGAGATCACCATCGCCGATGGGTCGAGTTGGCGGCGGCCGAGGCCGTGCACGGCCGAGGTCGGGAAGGCGTGGTGGTTGTTGTGCCAGGCCTCGCCCAGGGTGGGCAGCGCGATCAGGGCCAGGTTGCGGGACTCGTCGCTGGTCTCGAAGTCGCGGCGGCCGAAGACGTGGCAGAGCGAGTTGATGCTGTAGGTGAAGTGATGGAGAACGAAGACGCGGACCAGGCCGCCCCAGAGCAGGCCGGTGACGGCGGCGAAGAGGGTGCCGCCGATGATCCAGCCGAGGGCGAATGGAACGAAGAGGCCGAGCACGGCCCAGAGCAGGAAGGTGCGGTCGACCCAGCTGATCACCGGGTCCTCGAGCAGGTCGGGGGCGAAGCGTTCCTTGTTGCCGCGCTGGGTGTGGATGAAGAGCCAGCCCATGTGCGCGTGGAAGAGGCCGCGCAGCTCGCCGCGCAGGCCGCCGCCGTGGTCGACGTGGGGGCTGTGCGGGTCGCCGTGTTCGTCGGAGAAGGCGTGGTGCTTGCGGTGGTCGGCGACCCAGGAGATGACGGGTCCCTCGATCGCGGCCGAGCCGAGGATGCCGAGCAGGCCCCGCAGCCACGGATGCGTCTTGAAGCTGCGGTGGGTGAGGTGACGGTGGAAGCCGACCGTGATCCCGAGCCCGGTGGCGAGGTACATCCCGACGAAGAGGAAGACGTCGCTCCAGTGAAGGGCGCTGCCCCAGACCTGCCAGGCGGCGAAGCCAAGGGCGACGAAGGGGATCAGCGTCACCAGGCCGGTGATGATCCGATCGCGGGTCTCGTTCTCGGTCGGCTGTATGTCGGACGGAAGCGGTCCCCTCTCTGCCATTCGCGAACGATGATACGCCGCTCCCCGCTGGCTCTGCGGCCAAAGTGCCTTTTCGCTCGCCCGGCGGTCCGGATCGGGATAAGGTCAGGTCCCGATGCCGTTCGCCACGACGGAACCGCTGCGGCGAGAGATCGAAGCCCGCATCCCGGAGCGACCGTTCACGGTCGAGTTCTGGGACGGAACCCGGTTGCCGGCGAGCGCGGGGGACGGTCCGACCTTCTACGTGCGCTCGTCCCGCGCCGCCGCGCACGTGCTGCGAGCGCCGGGACAGCTCGGCCTCGGCCGCGCCTACGTCAGCGGCGAGATCGAGGTCGACGACATGGACGCGGTGATCGAGCTGCTCGATATCTGGAAGCCGCCGCCGCTGGAGCGGGGCGACAAGGTGCGACTACTGCTGGGCGCGGTACGAGCGGCCGGACTGACTCGACCGCCCCGCCGCCCCGCCGCCGAGCTCGTCCTCAGCGGGCGGCGCCACAGCAAGGAGCGCGACGCTCGCGCTGTCCGCCACCACTACGACGTCTCCAACGAGTTCTTCGCCCTCTTCCTCGACGAGTCGATGACCTACAGCTGCGCCTTTTTCGCCGAGGGGGCCGAGACCCTGGAGGCGGCGCAGGAGGAGAAGCTGGAGACGGTCTGCCGCAAGCTGGCGCTGAAGGAGGGCGACCGCGTGCTCGACGTCGGCTGCGGCTGGGGCAGCTTCCCGCTGCGGGCCGCGACGAAGCACGGCGCCCGGGTGGTGGGGATCACGCTCTCGCCGCCGCAGGCCGAGCGGGCGAGGCAGCGGGCCGAGGCGGCGGGCGTCGCCGACCGGGTCGAGGTCCGGGTCATGGACTACCGCGATCTGGCCGGCGAGCGCTTCGACGCGATCGCCAGCATCGGCATGGTCGAGCACGTCGGCGAGGAGCAGATCGACGTCTACGCCCGCACCCTGGCCGGCCTGCTGGAGCCGGGGGGGAGGCTGCTCAACCACGGCATCGCTCGTCTCCGCCACACCGACCCCGAGGCCGGTCCCTTCTCCGAGCGCTACGTCTTCCCCGACGGCGAACCGCTGCACCTATCGCGGGTGCTGCTGGCATTGGAACGGGCCGGCTTCGTCACCCGCCACGTTTCCGAGCATGGCGCCGATTACGCCGAGACGCTGCGCCACTGGGCGCGGCGGCTGGACGACAACCTCGACCAGGCAATCGGCCTCGCCGGCCCGGAAAGAGTCCGCGTCTGGCGCCTCTACCTCCGCGCCGCCCGCAACGGCTTCGAGAACGGCTTCCTCTCGATCTACCAGGCCCGCTGCTCGCTGGCGTAGGGACGTGCCGCGTCTTAGGGACCCGCATTACGTTGTCATCGGAGGCGTCGCCGCCCAGGTTCATGGTCAGCGGCGAACGACGATGGATCTGGACCTGACCCCCGATCCGGCACCGGAGAACCTGCACCGGCTCAGCGCTGCGCTCGAGGAGCTGGAAGCTCGACCAAGCGATCCCGAGCTCGCCGGCGGGGAGCTTTCTCCTGTCGATCCCGACCGGCTTGCGGTCGCCGCGGTCGTCCCACCGTTGAGCACCCGCCACGGCCAGGTCCACATCCTCGAGGAACCGAAGGGAGCACGGAGCTTCGAGCAGCTGCGCGAGGCGGCTCTTGTCGTCGAGCTCGACGGAATCGAGATCGCGATCGCCTCGCTGGACGACCTGATCCGGATGAAGCGCGCCGCCGGTCGCCCATCGGACCTTGATGACATCGCCGCCCTCACCGAGGCTGAGAGGCGGAAGGCCTAGGCCGGGAAGTCGCGCTCGACGGTCTTCAGGGCCCAGTCGGCGTCTGCCTCGCGGAGCTGGTCGACCGAGTAGCTGCCGGTGGCGACGCCGACCACGCGGATGCCGGCGCCGTGGCCGGCTTTGACGTCGCGGGGAGTGTCGCCGACCGCGATGCAGGCGCTGTTGCCGAGCGCGCCGCCGGAGACCAGCTCGCCGCGGCGCAGGGCGGCCTTGGTTACCTCGGTGCGGTCGGCGGAGTCGGAGCCGTAGCCACCGAAGCTGAAGTAGCGGTTGAAGCCGGCGCGGGCGAGCTTGATGTGGGCGGCCGCCTCGATGTTGCCGGTGACCAGGCCCAGCAGCGGGCCCTCGTCGATCAGCTCGTCGAGGAGCTTCTCGATGCCGGGCATTACCCGGTAGCCGTCGGACTCGGCGACCGTCTCCGGCAGGTGCTTGAGGTAGCAGCCGATCGCCTTCGAGCGTTCTTCGGGAGTGCCCTCGCGGCCGAGCACCTGGCGGAAGACCATCGCGGCGATCTCCGGGTCGGTCATGCCGGCGTCGGTGTGGTCGGCGATGTCGACGTCGATGCCGTGCAGCTCCTCGAAGGCGCGCCGCCAGGCGCCGCCGCCGGCTCCTCCGGTGACGAGAAGCGTGCCGTCGATATCGAAGAGAACTGCCCTGATCGCTGCTTCGCCCATGCGGGCGCGAAGGCTACTCGGAGGACTCGCCGACCAGGTCGCGCTGGGTCAGGGTGTAGAGCAGGCCGAGGGCGGGGACGATCGTCACCGCGGCGACGCCGAAGACGACGAGGACGGCGGTCAGGGTCGGGTCGGGCGCGGCGGCCTCGGAGATCTCCAGCGAGGTGGGGAGGAGGTAGGGATACTGGGCGACGCCCCAGCCCCAGATCAGCGCCGCGACCGTCAGCCCCGCCAGCGGCCGCAGGCCGCGCCGGGCGCCGCCGCCGAGCATGAGGAGGACGGCGAGCCCGCAGACGCCGGAGATCAGCATCAGCGGCAGGCCCTCGTCGGTCAGCCGGTCGAAGACGTAGGTGGCGTCCGCCCGCAGGGCGAAGACGCCGGCGAGCGCGAAGGCGCCGGCGAGCGCCGCGGCGGCGAGGGCGCGCCGGGCGAAGTACTCCTCCAGCTCGGTGTCGCCGCTGCGGCGCGAGTCGAAGATCAGGAAGATCGCCGCCAGGTAGGCGCCGCTGGCGACGAAGATCGCCCCGGTCAAGAGCGGCAGCGGCTCGATCCAGCTCGAGAAGGCGTCGCCGTTGCCGGCGACGGGGACGTTGCCGGAGGCGATCGCGCCGACCACGGTTCCCATGAAGAAGGGCGTCATCACCGAGGAGAGGGCGAAGCAGGCGCCGAGCGCGCGCTGCGCCGGCAGCGAGTCGACGCTCTTGCGGAAGGCGAAGCCGGCGCCGCGCAGGACGATCCCCAGCGCCGCCAGCGCCAGCGGCACGTAGAGGGTCGACATGATCGCGCCGAAGGCCTCCGGGAAGGCGGTCCAGAGGACGACGAGGATGAAGATCAGCCAGACGTGGTTGGCCTCCCAAACGGGGGTCAGCGAAGCCTGGATCCGGGCCCGTGGCCGCGCCCCCTTGCGGGCGTCGCCGGCGATCAGGTCCCAGAGGCCGCCGCCGAAGTCGGCCCCACCGAAGATCGCGTAAAGCATCGCCCCGATCCAAAGGATCGCCGCCGACGCGTCGGCCTTGCTCATTGCGCACCACCGCCGATGGGCCGAATCCGGTCGCTATGCGTCCGCTTTCGGCCCATCGGCCTCATCGGGTCGCCTCTCCGAGTGGGGCTGATGGGCCGTAGGGGGTCTCTGACTCGCCGCCCTCGCCCTGCTCGCGCCAGCGCCGCGCCATCCCGCGCAGGACCAGGATCGCCGCCGTGCCCAGCGCGGCGTAGAGCAGGAACACGCCGGCGAAGGCGAACCAGATCCCCTTCGCCTCGGTCACCGCCTCCTCGGTCCGCATGAAGCCGTTGACGATCCAGGGTTGGCGCCCGACCTCGGTCACGATCCAGCCGCACCAGACGGCGACGATCGCCGCCGCGCCCGAGACCGCCACCGCGCGCAGGAACCAGAGCGTGCCCGGGATGTCGCGCCGCCGCCACCAGGCGATCGCCAGCCAGGCCGCCAGCGCCAGCAGGCCGAAGCCGATCCCGACCATCGCGTCGAAGGAGAGGTGCAGCAAGGTGTTGGCCGGCGGCCGCTCGTCGGGCGGGATGTCCTCCAACCCGGTGACGACGGTGTCGGTGCTGAAGCCGACCAGCAGCGAGTCGAGGCCGGGGATGCCGATCGCCCCCTTGACGCCGTCGTCGGTGCAGATGCCGCCCAGGTACTCGGTCTGGTCGGGCCCGGTCTCCTCGATGCACTCGAAGCCGGCGAACTTGGCCGGCTGGTGGTCGGCCACTTCGCGCGCGGCGAGGTCGCCGACGAAGATCTGCACCGGCGTCGCGATGCAGGCGATCGTCAGCGGAATCAGGAGGCCGAGCCGGTGGTGGCGGTCGCGGCGACCGCGCAGCATCCCGACCGCGTAGACGGAAGCGAAGAGGAAGCCGGCGACCATGTAGGCGGCGAGGATCATGTGCGGCACCTCGTAGACCCAGGCCGGGCTGAAGAGGACCTGCAGCGGTTCGGTTTCGACGACCTTGCCGGCGGCGTCGAGGGTGAACCCCTGCGGCGTGTTCATCCAGGCGTTGGCCGTCACCACCGAGAAGGCGCCGCCGACGCCGGCCACCAGCATCGGCACTCCGGACCAGAAGTGGGCCCAGCCGCCCAGCCGCTTCCAGCCGTAGATGTAGATCGCGAGGAAGATCGCCTCGGTGAAGAAGAAGAGCCCCTCGATCGCGAAGGCGATTCCGAAGGCGTCGCCGAAGCGCTCCATGAACTCCGGCCAGAGCAGGCCGAACTCGAAGCTGAGCACGGTGCCGGTGACGGCGCCGGTGGCAAAGGTGACGGCGGCGACCTTCGACCAGCGCCGCGCCAGCCGCATCGCGTCGGGGTCGTTGCGCCGCAGCCCGAGGTAGTTGGCGGTGAGGACCAGGGCCGGGAAGGCGACGCCGATGCAGGCGAGGACGATGTGGAAGCCGAGGGTGAAGGCCATCAGCTCGCGCGCGGCGAGCAGGTTCGACTCCGACGCCGCGAGCGGGAGGGCGCCGAGGCCGGCCATGGCCTACACCGCCCGCCTCGCCTGCCGGTAGCGGCGGATCAGCGCGTTGGTCGAGCTGTCGTGATCCAGCTCCGGCTCCTCGGCGGCTTGCAGCTCGGGGACGATCCGCTTCGCAAGCGCCTTGCCCAGCTCCACGCCCCACTGGTCGAAGGAGTCGATCCCCCAAATTGCCCCCTGGGTGAAGACGCTGTGCTCGTAGAGGGCGACCAGGCTGCCGAGCGTGCGCGGGTCGAGCCGCTCGGCGAGGATCGTGTTGGAGGGGCGGTTGCCCTCCATCACCTTGTGCGGGACGAGCTGCTCCGGCGTGCCCTCCGCCCGCACATCCTCCGCCGATCTGCCGAAGGCGAGCGCCTCGGCCTGGGCGAAGAGGTTCGCCATCAGCAGGTCGTGGTGGTCGCCGACCGGGTTGTTGGAGCGCATGAAGCCGATGAAGTCGCAGGGGACCAGCCGCGTCCCCTGGTGGAGGAGCTGGTGGAAGGAGTGCTGGCCGTTGGTGCCCGGCTCGCCCCAGAAGATCGTCCCGGTGTCGTAGTCGACGCGGGCGCCCTCGAGGGTGACCTGCTTGCCGTTGGACTCCATCGTCAGCTGCTGCAGGTAGGCGGGGAAGCGGTGCAGGTACTGGTCGTAGGGCAGCACCGCGCAGGTCTGGGCGCCGAAGACGCTGCCGTACCAGACCGCGAGCAGACCGAGCAGGATCGGCAGGTTGCCGGCCACGGGCGCCTCGCGGAAGTGCTCGTCCATCGCGTGGAAGCCGGCCAGCATCTCCTCGAAGCGGGCCGGGCCGATCGCCAGCATCGTCGACAGCCCGATCGCCGAGTCCATCGAGTAACGACCGCCGACCCAGTCCCAGAAGCCGAACATGTTGTCGGTGTCGATGCCGAACTTGGCCACCTCGTCGGCATTGGTGGAGACGGCGACGAAATGCTTGGCGATCGCCGCCTCCTCGCCGCCGAGCCCGGCCAGCGCCCACTCGCGGGCGGTGCGGGCGTTGGTCATCGTCTCCAGCGTCGTGAAGGTCTTCGAGGAGATCACGAACAGCGTCTCGGCCGGGTCGAGGTCGCGGGTGGACTCGACGAAGTCGCTGGCGTCGACGTTGGAGACGAAGCGGAAGGCCATGTCGCGGTAGCTGAAATGGCGCAACGCCTCGTAGGCCATCCTCGGCCCCAGGTCGGAGCCGCCGATGCCGATGTTGACGACGTTGCGGATCAGCTTGCCCGTGTGGCCGGTCCACTCGCCGGAGCGCACCCGCTCGGCGAAGGCGCTCATCCGGTCGAGCGTCTCGTGCACCTCCCTGACGACGTCGACGCCGTCCACGATCAGCGAGCGCTCGCGCGGCATCCGCAGCGCCACGTGCAGCGCCGGCCGGTCCTCGGTGACGTTGATGCGCTCGCCGGCGAACATCGCTTCGCGGCGGCCCTCGACGTTGCGTTCGCGCGCCAGCTGGCCGAGCAGGATCATCGTCTCGTCGACGACCCGGTTCCTGGAGAAGTCGAGGTGCAGGCCGGCGCCGTCGGCGACCATCTGCTCACCGCGGCCGGGGTCGGCCTCGAAGAGGTCGCGCAGATGGGTATCGCGAAGCTGGGCCTGGTGGCGTTCCAGCGCCGGCCAGACCTCCCCCTGGCGCAGGCTCGGCGCCGCTCCGCTTGGCGGGATCGCTCCTCCCGCTTGCTCGGTCACGTTCATCGGTTCCCCCTCCCTGCCGCTTGTACCCCTCCGTTTATCACGTCGCGGGCCAGCATGGCGATGCAGAGCCGGTCGATGTCCTGGGCCATGACCAAGGCCCGATCGTAGTCACTCCGATCACGGCTCGATGCGGGTGACGGCGCCATCGCCGTTGTTGGCGACCCAGACGGCTTCGCTGCCGACCGCCACCGCGCCCGGCCGGAGCCCAACCTCGATCGCGTCGCCGATCGTCTCGCCGCTGTCGATATCGATCCTGCTGACCGTCCCTTCCACTGAGTTGGCGACCCAGACGACACTGGTGCCGGCGTCTATGCCGCCCGGCCGCTCGCCGACCTCGATCGGCTCGCCGAACAGGGACCGCGTCGCCGGGTCGACGCGCGCGACCTGGTTGGCCCGGCTGCGGGCGACCCAGACGAGCCCGCCGCCGATCGTCAACCCGGCCGGGCCGCGGCCGACTTGGATCGGGGCATCGGCGGTGGCGGTGCCGAAGTCGATCCGGCGCACGGTGCCGGTCGAGGCGCTGCTGACCCAGACGGCGCCGGCGCCGACGGCGAGCCGCAGCGGCGTGGCGCGGGGCGGAATGTGGCGCTTGAAGACGCGATTGCCGGCGGGATTGATCGCGGTCACTCCGCCACCGGACTGGTCGGCGACCCAGACGCGGCCGCCGCCGTAGACGATGGCGCCGGGACTGTCGCCGACGGGGATCTCGACGGTCCGCCGGCGGACCGGATCGACGCGCAGGACGCTGCCGGTGCGGGGGCTCGAGATCCAGACCGATTCCTCGCCGACCGCGACGCCGGCGACGCCGGCGCCAACTCGCATCGCCGGGCCGACGATCTCTCCCGTCTCCGTATCGATCCCCGAGAGGGTGCCGTCGCCGGCGCTCGTCACCCAAACCGTCTCCGCCCCGACCGCGAGGCGCAGCGGTCCTCGGCCGACCTCGATCGGGTCCGAGACGGAGACGCCGTTGCCGCCGAGGAAGAAGATGGCGACGACGGTCACTGCCGCGGCGACGAGCAACCCGCCCCCATACCAGCTCAGGAACACGGCGGCGATCGGGCGGCGCCAGCGGCTGAGGCCGGGGGCTCGGCCGGCCTCAGCCTCGCCGAGCTGCACGGTCGGGCGATCCCCCGCCTCGGAGAGGACCCGCGTCGCGGTTGGCGTGGCGCCCTGGCGCTCCCGCGCCGCCTCGATCAGCGCGCCGGCGCTCGGGTAGCGCTCGGCCGGGTCCTTGGCCACCGCCCGCTCGATTACCGCGTCGAGGCCCCGCGGCATCGCCGGCTCGGAGTCGCCGGCCTGGCGCGCGAAGGGCGCGATCCCGGTCACGGCCTCGTAGAGGACGCAGCCGAGCGAGTAGACGTCGGCCGCCGGTCCGACGTTCGAGCCGCGCCACTGCTCCGGCGACATGTATTCGACCGTGCCGACGATCGAGGCGTCGCTGAGGACGCCGGAGTCGCCCAGCGCCTTGGCGAGCCCGAAGTCGGTGAGGTAGGCGCGGTCGCCTTCCAGCAGGATGTTGTGCGGCTTGACGTCGCGGTGGACGATTCCCGCGGCGTGGGCCGCGTCAAGGGCGCCGGCGACCTGGGCGAGCAGGTCGATCGCCTCGCGCGGCGGCAACGACCCCTCGCGGGCGATCCGGTTCTTCAGGTCGCCCCCCGCGATCAGTCGCATCGCGACGATCAGCTCGCCGTCCTCCTCGCGGGCGTCGTAGACCGGCACCACGCCCGGATGGTCGAGGCGAGCCGCGAGCCGCGACTCGCGCAGGAAGCGGTCGCGGAAGTCCTCTTTGGCGGCGAGGTGCGAGGCGATCACCTTCAGCGCCACCGGCCGTTCGAGCGCCAGCTGCGTCGCCCGGTAGACCACGCCCATCCCGCCGCGGGCGATCAGCTCGTCGAGTCTGTAGCCGGCCAGGGTCGAGCCGATCGCGGGTTCCGCCACGTCGCGGTTATACCGCCCCCCGCAGAGCCCGAGGAGGGGACGTGCCGTGTGTTAGACACCACTATGGGCGCATAACGCACGGCACGTCCGGGGGCTGGCGCTAGTGGACCGGTTGCCAGGCGATGACGGGGCCGATCGTCGAGGCGACCGAGCCGGTTTCGAGGCCGAAGCCCTGGGCGAGGCTGGTCTCGCGCCGGGTGGCGACGTCGATCGCCGACAGCATCTCCGCTTCCTCGGTGGCGACGAAGGCGGCGACCTTGCGGCCGTCGGAGGAGAAGACGGCGTTGGTCTTCGAGCCGTCGGCGACCTCGGTCAGCTTGTGCGCCCGGCCCGGCCCCAGCCGCTTCACCCAGAGACCCTGGTCGCGGCGGAAGAGGAGCAGGCGGCCGTTCGGGGTCACGTCCTCGACGAAGGCGGAGCCGACGCCCCTGACCATCGGTTTGACCCGGGTGCCGTTGCTGCGCATCGTGTAGACGTCGGCATAGGCGCCGGGCCCTTCGCCGCTCTGGCCGCGGCTGAAGACGATCCCACCGCTGAAGTAGCGCGGCGAGAACTCGTCGACGCGGTCCGTGCGGGTCAGCCGAGCGAGGCCGGCGCCCGAGGGCTTGATCGAGTAGACGTCGTCGGCGAAGCCGCCGCCGGTTTCGGCGACGCTGCGGACGAAGGCGATGGTCCGGCCGTCCGGCGCGAACGTCGCTTCGTGCTCGTCCTCGGGCGAGGAGGTCAGCGCGTGCAGGCTCTCGCCGGCGATGTTCACCGTGTAGAGATCCCGCGTCGCACCTTCGGCCGGCCCGCGCCGCTCGAGAACGACGTACCTGCCGCTGGGCGCGAAGCGCGGCCGGCCGTCGACGTCGGCGCCGCTGGTCAACGCGTGCTGGGCGGAGCCGTCGGCCCGCATCGCCCAGACGTCGCCGGCGCGGACGAAGGCGATCAGCCTGCCGTCGGATGAGAAGGCCGGCTGGCTGTCGGCCGGGTTCTCGGTCAGCTGGTTGAGCCGGCCGTTGCGGGCGGCGAAGAGGCCGCCTTTGAGCTCTTCGACGACTTTTCCTTCCGGGCCGTCCGGAGTGGTTTTCTCGACCACGACGCGCGAGAAGACGACGGCGCCCGAGGAGCCGGGGGCCGCCGCGGCGCTGGCCGGAAGCACGAGCGCGACGCAGGCGAACAGGGCGGTGACGATCGATCGGTTGAGCATGGGACTTCCCCTTTCGGGTCGATTGACTTTGCTCCACCGATGCTCGACGGCCGCGCCGTACCCGCCAACGACAGCGCCGCCCCGGACCGGGCCAGATTTGGCCCGACGCGGGTCACCCCCCACCGATGGGCCTAAACCGGACGCCAATCGACCGCAATCGGCCCGTCGGCGGGAGTTACTGGGCGCGGTCGAGGCCGAGCTCTATGACGCGCGCCGCGATCAGGCGTGGGCGCTCGCGGCCCGCGTCGCCGGCGACGTCGAGTTTCGCCGCCAGGGCGTCGAGGCGGCGCTGGGCGGTGCGCTCGCTGACGTGCAGCGCTTCGGCGATCTCGGCTCGGGTCGCCGGGCGGCCGGCGAAGGCGCCCTCGCTGCGGTAGGGAGCGACCAGGGCGGCGGCGGTCGCCCGCTCCTCGGCGCTGAGGGCGACGCTCGGCTCGGTCGCGGCGACGGTCTCGCCTCGGCCCGGCCGCGGGATCGAGACTTCGAGCCGGTGGGCGCCGACGATCAGGGTGTCGCCGTCGCGCAGGCGACGGGGCCGGTCGAGCGGCTCGCCGTTGAGCGCGGTGCCGTTGCGGCTGTCGAGGTCGGTCGCCATCAGCACCCCGCCGCGGCTCTCGATCTCGAGGTGGTGCCAGGAGACCTCCTCGTCCTCGAGCTGGACATCGGCTTCGGGATCGCGGCCGACCACGGTCCGCTCCGCGGACAGCGGGACCGAGCGGGGCTCGCCGCCCTCGCCGCTCAACCAGATGCGCGCGTCCATCGACCCGCGAGCATAGAGTCCGGCCCCGTGAGCGGGGCCGACGAGGAGAAGCGCCTGGCCGCCGAAGCGGCGGCGGAGCTGGTCGAGGACGGGATGACGATCGGTCTGGGCACGGGCTCGACCGTGGCACACCTGCTGCCGGCGATCGCGCGGCGCGGCCTGAGCGGAATCCGCTGCGTCGCCACCTCGGTCGCGACCGAGCAGCAGGCGCGCGAGCTGGGGATCCCGGTGGAGGAGTTCGACGAGCTGGAGCGGCTCGACATCGCGATCGACGGCACCGACCAGGTGACGCCGGAGGGGTGGTTGATCAAGGGCGGCGGCGGCGCCCACCTGCGCGAGAAGATCGTCGCCGCGGCGGCCGAGCGCTTCGTCGTGATCGCCGACTCGAGCAAGCCGGTCGGGGCGCTGAGCGCGCCCGTTCCGCTCGAGCTGCTCGCCTTCGGCCTGCGCTCGACCCTGGCCCGTCTCGGCGAGGAGGTGACGCTGCGGGACGTCCCACCCAGCCCCGATGACGGCGTCATCGCCGATTACGGCGGCGCGATCGGCGATCCGGCGGCGCTCGCCGCCCGGCTGGAGGCCGACCCCGGCGTCGCCGCCCACGGCATCTTCCCGCCGGCGCTGGTCAGCGAGGTCCTGATCGCGCGCGGCGGGGCGGTCGACCGCCTGGGCCCGCTGTGAGCCGGAGCGCTCGCCCGCTGGCCTTTCGGATCTAGGCCGCAAGCAGCCCCTGCAGCCGCCGGTGGGCTGGATCGTCCTCGCCGACCAGGTCGCCGATCGTCCTCGCGGCCTCCTCGATGTCCTCGGGCGTGGCGACCGAGATGGCCTCGATGTCGGCCCAGTCCTTGGTCCGGTCGAAGAACGCCTTGAAGATCGTCAACGAGGCGCAGTCGAGGACCGGGATCTCTCGGCCGGCCAGGGGGACCCAGACGACCCCGGCGGCGACCGCTTCGTGCAGGGGCAGGTTGTTGAGGAAGACGTCGATTGGGGTGTCGTCCCACCAGAGGCGCGCCTGGCCGTCGCGGGCGACCGCCGCGACGTCGGCCGCCGCCACCGCGACCCGGTCTGGGAGCCGCGTCAGGATCCTCTCGGCTTCGGCGGCGGGGGCGAAGATGTTGACGTCGAGATCGCGCGTGCCGCGCGGCTCCTCGGTGCAGTAGGCGAGGGCGATGGCGCCGCCGAAGGCGTGGGGCACGGCGGCTTCCCGGAGCGCGTCGTCGATGTCGAACAGCTTCTCGACCAGCTCGCTCATCGGCCGGATGCCCCCTTGCCGATCCGATCGGGGAGGCGCGGATAGTCGAGCTCGCGGCGGGGGCGAAACGGGAGCGCCTCGGCGAGCTCCAGCACCTGAACCAGGATCCGGCTCGCCCGATCGACGTCGACCGGCGGCTTGCGCGGGTTCAGCCGAAGCTCGAACCCTCCCGCGGCCGCCAGGCGGACGAGGGCGTCCGCGCCGGGCTCGCGACTGCCGCGGACGTAGGCGTTGACCACGGATCGCGGCAGCCCCGCCCTGCGGGCCAGCTCGGCCTGTCTGAGGCCGCTGCGGTCGACGATCTCGCCGGCGAGCGCGCTCGCCGGCGGTCGCGCCAACGATCGGGGCGAATCGGGCATGAGTTAATGTTAGCGAATTCGCTAACGAATGTCGCCGTCGCCTAGCGCCGCGACGTCGGCCACGATGACCATGCTCTCGTTCTCGACCCGGCCGGCCGGGATCGAGCGGTCGCCTTCGAGCAGCCTGGCCAGGGCCTCGCGCTTCGCCTCGCCGGTGACGAGCCAGAGGATCTGGCGGGCCTCGGCGAGGGCGGGATAGGTGAGGGTCATGCGACGGTGGCCCCCGTAGGGGGTCTCGGTTACGACGACGCGGCGGTCGTCGACCTCGAGCACCGCGTCGCCGGGGACCAGCGAGGCGGTGTGGCCGTCGGGGCCGAGGCCGAGGTGGACGAGGTCGAGCCGCTTCGGCAGCGAGGATTCGTATTCGCGCGCCGCCGCCCCGAGGTCGCGCTGGGTGACCGGCATCGGTCGCAGCGAGGACTGGTGGTCGAGCGAGAGGCCGAGCACCATGTGAGTGAGGTTGCGCTCCTCGCTGCCCGGCGCGGCGATTCGCTCATCGGCCTGGAACAGCTCCGTCTTCGGCCAGGGCATCGCCTCCATCTCGCTCAGCAGCGCCAGCATCCCCCACGGCGTGCGGCCGCCGCTCATCGCCGCGGAGAACATGTTCCGGTCCTCGACCGCGTTCGCACCGGCCGCGGCGATCAGCTCGGCGCCGCGACGTGCCGCCGCCTTCTCGTCGGCGACGACCTCGAGCTGCGGCATCAGGAGGTCTTCTCGTCGTGGCCGCCGAACTGCTTGCGCATCGCCGACAGCACCCTGTCGGCGAAGTCGTCGAGGCCGCGTGAGGCGAAGCGCTCGTACAGGGCCGCGGTCAGGACCGGCGCCGGCACGCCCTCGTCGATCGCGGCGATCGAGGTCCAGCGGCCCTCGCCCGAGTCGGAGACGCGGCCGCTGAAATCGGAGAGGTCGGGCGATTCCTGCAGCGCCGCCGCGGTCAGGTCGAGCAGCCAGGAGCCGATCACGCTGCCGCGCCGCCAGACCTCGGCCACCTCGGGGATGTCGATCTCGTACTCGTAGTACTCGGGCTGCTCCAGCGGCGCCGTCTCGGCATCGGCCTCGCGCTCGACCTTGCCGGCGTTGGCGTTGTGGAGGATGTTGAGACCCTCGGCATAGGCCGCCATCAACCCGTACTCGATCCCGTTGTGGACCATCTTCACGAAGTGCCCGGCGCCGTTCGGCCCGCAGTGCAGGTAGCCCTGCTCGGCCGGCGCGTGCTCGCCGCTGCGGCCCGGGGTGCGCTCGGCGGCGCCGATCCCGGGGGCGAGCGAGGCGAAGATCGGCTCCAGTCGTTGCACCGCCGCGTCGGGGCCGCCGATCATCAGACAGTAGCCGCGCTCCAGCCCGAAGACGCCGCCGCTGGTGCCGCAGTCGATCAGGTCGATCCCCTTTTCGCGCAGCAGCCCGGCGCGGCGGATGTCGTCGCGGTAGTAGGAGTTGCCGCCGTCGACGATCGAGTCGCCGGCCTTCAGCACCGCGGCGACGTCGGCGATCGTCGCCTCGGTGATCTCCCCGGCCGGCACCATCACCCAGACGGTGCGGGGATGGGTCAGCTTCGAGACGAGGTCGGAAAGCGATTCCGTCCCCTCGGCGCCCTCGTCCCGCAACGCCGAGATCGCCTCGGGGCTGACGTCGTAGACGACGCAACGGTGGCCATCGCGCATCAGGCGGCGGGCCATGTTGGCGCCCATGCGGCCGAGTCCGACGATGCCGAGCTCCATCTGCCGGTAACCCTATGTCACCGCCGCGCCGGCTGGGATAGCCTGGCGAGCTGAATGGCCGCGGTGGCTGCAGAGCAGAGCGACCGGCCGGTGGCCGACGCCCTGGCGATCTTCGGCATCACCGGCGACCTGGCGAAGAAAATGACCTTCCGGGCGCTCTACCGGCTCGAGGCACGCGGCAAGCTCGACTGCCCGATCGTCGGCGTTGCGATCGACGACTGGAGCCGCGAGCAATTGCTCGACCACGTGCGAGAGGCGATCGCCGCCACGATCGAGGATCCCGACGAGGACGTCTTCGCCCGGCTCGCCGCCCGCATCGCCTACGTCCAGGGGGACTACGCGGACCCCGCCACCTTCGAGCGCGTCCGCGGCGCGATCGGCGATGCACAGCAGCCCGTCTTCTACCTGGAGGTCCCACCCTCGCTCTTTGCCACCGTCGTCCACGGTCTGGGGGCGGCGGGATTGATCGCCAACGCCCGCGTCGTGATCGAGAAGCCCTTCGGCCACGACCTCGAATCGGCGCGGGCGCTCAACACCGAGCTGCACGAGGTGCTCGAGGAGGATCAGATCCTGCGCATCGACCACTTTCTCGGCAAGGAGCCGGTGATGGACATCGCCTACCTGCGCTTCGCCAACTCGATGCTGGAGCCGGTCTGGAACCGCGAGCACGTCGCCTTCGTGCAGATGACGATGGCCGAGGACTTCGGGGTCGATGACCGCGGTCGTTTCTACGACCCGGTCGGCGCCCTGCGCGACGTCGTCCAGAACCACATCCTGCAGGTGCTGGCGCTGGTCGCGATGGAGCCGCCCGCCGGCAACCAGCGCGACTCGATCCGCGACAAGAAGCTGGAGCTGTTCAAGGCGATTTGCGGCGCCGACCCGGAGCGCTACGTGCGCGGCCAGTACGAGGGCTTCCGCGAGGTGCCGGGCGTGGCGGCGGACTCCACGACCGAGACCTTCGCGGCGCTGGAGCTGGCGATCGACAACTGGCGCTGGAGCGGCGTGCCCTTCTTCGTCAGGGCTGGCAAGGCGATGCCGGTCAGGGAGACCGAGGTCAGCGTCGTCTTCAAGCGACCGCCGCCGCTGGGCGTCGGCAGCGGCGGGCGCCCCGGCCAGAACCAGATGACGATCCGAATCGACCCGAAGCCGGGCGCCCGCCTGCACCTCCTCGCCAAGAAGGCGGGGGCGGAGGCGTTCGAGCCCGCCGACCTCGAGGTCCTCTTCGAAAAGGCGCCGGGCGAAGAGCCCGAGCCATACGAGCGCCTGCTCGACGACGCCCTGCACGGGCGCAGCCAGCTGTTCACCCGCGAGGAGTCGATCGAGGAGACCTGGCGGATCGTGCAGCCGCTGCTTGACGAGCCCGGGCCGGTGCACCCGTACGCGCCGGGGACCTGGGGGCCGCCGGAGGCCGAGCAGCTGACCCGCGGCATCTGCCAGTGGTACGACCCTTGGCTGCCGGACGACGGCGCCTAGGCACCGTCCCTGCTCAACGTTCGCTCTCCAGCTCACGCTCGCGGTGGCTGGCCCGTTCCTCGTCGAGCTCGGCCTCGACCTGCGCCCGTTTCGCGCGCTCCTCGGCGATGGCCGCCTCGGTTCGGCTCTCCTCAGCGCGCTCGCGATGATGGCGCGCGTCGTCGTGCCGCGCCTCGGTTTGCACCTCTCCGAGCTGACGCCGGCGCTGGGCCCGGCGGGCGGCTGAGATCACCAGGGCGAGGACGATCAGGACGCCGATGACGATTGCGATGACCGCAACGGTTGACATTTCTCCTCCTTGTTGGCTGCCCCTGTCCTTTTCCCGAGCCACCCCGATCGAAACCTGCACCGACCTCGCGGTCACGGCACGTATTCACCGCAAAATCGCCATCCAGGTCACGCACCTGCAGCGGCCACCGCCATAGCCTGCGCCAGATGACGAGCGTGGACGATCGCGCCGAGGCGCTGCTTGCGCAGCTCGGCTTCGAGGCCTTCCGCCCGGGGCAGCGCGAGGCGGTTGAGGCGGCGCTGGCCGGCCGCGACTCGCTGATCGTGATGCCGACCGGCGGTGGCAAGAGCCTCTGCTACCAGCTGCCGGGGCTTGCCTCGGAGGACCTGACGATCGTCGTCAGCCCGCTGATCGCGCTGATGAACGACCAGTGGCAGCGGCTCACCCGCGCTGGCCATCCGGTCGCGATGGTCACCTCGGCGATGGAGTGGGAGGACGTGCGACGCGCCCTGGCTCAGGTGCGCGGCGGCGCGGCCCGGATCGTCTACTGCTCGCCCGAGCGGTTCGCCTCCGACGTCTTCCTCGAGGCGATCGGGCAGCGGCGGATCGACCTGCTGGCGGTCGACGAGGCGCACTGCGTCTCGGAGTGGGGTCATGACTTCCGCCCCGACTACCTGCGCCTGCCCCAGATCGCGGAGCGGCTCGGGCGGCCGACGGTGATGGCCTGCACGGCGACGGCGACCGAGACGGTCGCCCGCGAGATCGCCACCCGCTTCGGGATGCGCGACCCGCTGCAGGTGCGCTCCGGCTTCGACCGGCCCAACCTCTCCTTCGACGTGGTGCGGCTGGAAGGGACCGGCTCCAAGGCGCGGCGCCTGGCGCTGCTCGAAGCGGGGTTGGCCGATCCCGGCAGCCGCCCCGCGATCGTCTACTGCGGCACCCGCAAGGACACCGACGAGCTCGCCGGCCTGCTGGGCGAGGCCGGCCTGCGCGCCGTCCCCTACCACGCCGGGATGGAGTCCGAGGACCGGACCGTGGCGCAGCGCCGCTTCATGGAGGGCGAGGTGGAGGTCGTCGTCGCCACCAACGCCTTCGGCATGGGCGTCGACAAAGCCGACGTGCGCTCGGTCTGGCACGTGGCGATTCCGACCAGCCTCGAGGCCTACTACCAGGAGGCGGGGCGGGCTGGGCGCGACGGGCGGCCGGCCCGGGCGGTCCTGCTGGCGATGCGCGCCGACCTCGGCCGCCTGGTCCGCTTCAACCAGCAGCGCGCCGGCAACCCGGAGCTGGCGATCGCCCGCGAGCGCGGCTGGCGCGACTACCAGACGATCAAGGCCTTCATCTACTCGGACAAGTGCCGCCGGCGCAGCGTCCTCGATCACTTCAGCGACCGCGCCGCCGGCCAGCCGCTCGGCCGCTGCTGCGATGTCTGCGATCCCGACGGCTGGCTGCCGGACCCGGAGACGATCGCGGTCCGCCCCCGCCGCGCGGCCAAGGCGGCAGCGCCGCCGCCGGCCGAGCTCTCCGCCGACGACGCAGCGCTCTTCGAGCGGCTGAAGGAGTGGCGCCTGCGCGCCGCCGACGGCAAGCCGGCCTTCACCGTCGCCCACAACAGCACTTTGGAGGCGATCGCCGCGGCGCGCCCCGGCGACCCGGACGCCTTGCTCGCGATTCGCGGCGTCGGCCCCAGCTTCATCGAGAAGCACGCACCCGAGGTGCTGGAGATCGTCGCCACACAACCCACTTGGCACCATTGAGCACGGCCGGCCTCCTCGAGAGGGAGGACCGCTGGCGAGTCGAAGGACACCCGGATGACGATCTCCGCCCACCGCAGGGCAACGATGCCGAGTGCTGGCTGCGCGCTCGTGCTCTGCGCGCTCGCGATGCTGCTCCCGGCGGCCACCGCGAGCGCAGCGACGCTGGAGCCGCGCGGCAAGAACGTCTTCTTCGGCATCTCCGACACCGGCGACCCGGCCGACTTCGGCGGCTTCAGCGAGACGATGAACAAGCACCCGGCGCTGATCCAGACCTTCCGCACCTGGGGGACCGACTTCCCGGAGTCGATCGAACGCTGGCAGGCGGCGCGGGCGCGGCCGATGCTGCACATCACCACCGCCGACAACAACGACGGCCACGAGTTGATCACCCTCCGCGGCATCGCCCAGGGTGACGGCGACGATTACCTGGTCCGGCTCAACAAGCTGTTCTGGGCGAAGAAGATGCGCGCCTACATCCGGCCGCTCGGCGAGCCGAACCGCTGCATCAACGTCTACGCGGCCTACGATTGCGCCGGCGACTCGCGCGGCGGCGCTCACTCGCCGCGCCAGTACAAACGCGCCTTCCGCCGCATCTACGTGATCGTCCACGGCGGCGGCAAGCGGGGGCAGATCGACGCCCGCCTGTCAGAGGCCGGGCTGCCGCCGCTGCAGAGTGACGTCGCCGGCCTGCCGAGGGCGCCGGTCGCGGTCCTCTGGAGCACCTTGCCGGCTGGCTCGCCAACCGTCCCCCGGAACCGGCCGCGCCACTTCTACCCCGGCAGCGACTACGTCGACTGGGTCGGCACCGACATCTACTCCGACAACCAGGACTGGAAGGCGCTGGCCGGGCTCTACCGGCGCTACGACGACAAGCCCTTCGCGCTGCCGGAGTGGGGCGTCTCCAGTGGCGACGACCCCGCCTTCGTCCGCAAGCTGCTGACCTGGGTCGACCGCCACCGGCGCTGCAAGATGCTCGTCTACTACCAGGACTTCGGCTCCGCCAGCAGCTACCGGATCCAGAACTACCCGGCCAGCCTCTCGGTCCTGCGCGACTGGCTGCACCACCCGCGCATCCCCGCCTTCGCGCCCTTCCCGCCCAAGGCGCCGCCGCCCCCGCCGGGCGGCCTTGCCCCGAAGCCATAGGCCGACTTCAAGGGACGTGCCGGTGGTTAGCCGCCCATATGGGCGGCTAACCACCGGCACGTCTGGGTTGGTGCGCGGGTTTGCGGCTTGGCTTCGGCTTGGGCGCCTTCCTGCGCTCGGCGATCGCGGCCCTGTACTTGTAGGGAGCGAGGGCGGTGATGCTGGAGTAGCCGATCAGGTAGAGGCGGCGGCCGTCGGAGACCGCGGGGGTGTAGGTGCCGCGGGGGTAGCGGAAGACGGTGTCGCCGGTCTTCATCGAGTAGCCGGTGGTCGAGGTGTCGCTGAACTCGGCCGCGTAGACGACGTCGCCGATCGCGGTCAGCGAGCCGATCACCTGGCCGCCGGCGGAGCGGATCCAGCGCGCCTCGCCGTCCCTGGCGTCGAGCGCGTAGACGTTGCCGTCGAAAGAGCCGATGTAGACGGTCGGCGGGGTGCGCTTGGTGTTGGCGACGGCCGGTCCCGAGTAGACGTAGCCGCCGGTCGAGTAGGTCCAGGCGATCGTGCCGTCGCGCCGGTCGAAGCTGTAGACGCGGGTGTCGTTGTTGCCGGCGTAGACGCGGCCGAAGGCGACCGCCGGGGTCGAGTAGAAGGCGCCGGAGGTGCCGAAGCCCTGGCCGAGCGAGTCGCTCTGCCAGACCAGCTCGCCGCTGCCGGCGTCGACCGCGTTCATGTAGCCGCCGTAGTCCCCGACGTAGAGGATGCCGCCGTAGTAGGCGGGCGCCGACTTGACCGGGCCGCCGAGGCCGGTCGTCCAGCGCACGTTGCCGTTGCGGGTGCTGAGCGAGTAGAGCTGTCCGTCTTCGCAGCCGAAGTAGAGGCTGCGGCCGACGACGACCGGCGAGGACTCGGCCCGGCCCGGCAGCGAGCGCTTCCAGATCGTCTTGCCGGTCCGGGCGTCGAGCTTCAGCACGTGGCCGGGGACGAGGTTGACGATGTAGAGGCGGCCGCGGTGGTAGGTGGGGGAGGAGGCGTTGAGGCGGCCGATCCGCCGCCGCCAGAGCTGCTTGCCGGTGTCGGCGTCGAGTGAGATCGCGTAGCCGCTGTTGTCGACGAAGTAGAGCTTGCCGCGGGCGACGACGGGTGGGAACTCGAGCAGCGGCCCGTCCTTGTAGCGCCAGGTCCTGCGGAAGGGCGGCTTTACCCGCTTCGAGGGCAGGTAGCGGGTGCGGGGGCGGTCGAAGCCGAAGAGCGGCCAGCTGACCGCCTTCGCCCGCTGCACCTTCGGTTGCTGCGGGGTGAAGGCGACGTCGGGGTTGTGGATGTCGGGCGGCCGCTTCAGCAGCTCGTAGGCGAGTGCGAGCCCGCCGCCGAAGAGCAGCAGGGCGGTGGCGATCAGCGCCAGCGCCAGCCGGCGCCGCTCGCGCCAGAGCCGCTTCGGCTCCTGCCAGATGCGCTTGCGCCGCGCCCAGAGTCGCTGCAGGTCGCGTCGCAGCGTGCGGGCCGGACGGGGCTTCTCGCTCACCGTCGCAGCTCCCACATCTCGACGAAGCCGAAGTCGGCGAAACCCAGACGTTCGTAGAGCGGCGCCCCTGCTTTGGTTGCCTGCAGCGAGGCGGTCCGCATCCCCTCCTCTTGGGCCTCGGCAAGCGCCCGCCGCAGCAGCCAGCCGGCGATGCCGCGGCCCTGCTGCTCGGGCGGGGTGGCGACGCCGGTGATGCAGAGGTCGTCGCCAACCGCGATCGCACCGAGGCAGCCGACCGGCTCGCCCTCAGCGAAGGCGCCCTGCCAGCGGATCGCCGTCTCGCCGGCAAGGGCGGCGCGGAAGCCGTCGGGCCCGTAGCCGTAAGCGCGGTCGTTGAGGTCGGCGGCGACGGCGGGCTTGCAGGGCTCCGGCTCTACCCCGACCGGCGGCTGTGGCACCTCGACCGGATCGACCAGCTCCATCGCCATCGCGCGCGGGGCCGCATCGAGGGAATGCCCGCGGTCGGCCAGCAGTTGCGCCGTCTTGCGGTCCTCGTCGCGGACCCAAACCGTCCAGGCGGCGATCTCGTGCGAGTCATAGAGCTCGCCCAGCGAGTCGACCTCGGCGGCGAGCGTCGCCGCGTCCTCGTAGAAGACCGAGTTGAAGAGGGAGCGCTGCGGCGAGGCCGGCGTCAACGACGCCAGCAGGCCGCCGCGCCGGATCAGCCGCGAGTCGGGATGGCCGCTGCCGAAGGCCTCGACCTCGTCGCGGATGCCCTCGACGGCGCGCCGTCGCAGCTCCCTGTCGTCGATGCGTTGGCCCATCCGGGGCCGGCTCAGCCTCCGACTGGCGTGCGCCGCTCGGACTCCTTGGCGACGCCGTTGAGAAGCTGTTTGATCGCCAGCCTCACTCCGGCGACGACCGCGCCGCCGACAACCGGCACGGTTGGAGTCGTGCGAACGGCGTAGACGACCCTCGTGCCCTGCCCGTTTGCCGTCAGCTCTGCGGTGCCGACGTGGTCGCGCACCGGCAGGCCGGAGAGCAGCGTGTAGGAGAAGCGGCTGGGCGACTGGTAAGCGATGACTTCCTCCCGCAACGGCGGCCCGACCGAGTGCAGCACCCGGATCGCGCCGACCCCGTTCGGCGCCGGCTCCCCTTCCCGCTCCAGCTCGACCTTCCGCATCGGCGTGATGTCCGCATACCCCCGATGATCGGTGAGCACGTCGAACACGACCTCCGGCGGGGCATCGATCTCGCGGATGAGCGTGAAGCTAGCCACTACCCCGGAGCCTAACGGGGCCGCAGGCGTGGCCCGAGTTCGCACTTAGTGCCGCTATGCGAGACCAAGTGCGAACTCACTGCGGCTTCCATCGCTGCGGGTCGCTTCCTTCGACCGCTTCGGCTTTGCCCTGCAGCGCCATGTGATCGAGGCAGGAGAGAACGATCTGCAGGGCCCAGGCGCTGGCCGGCGAGTTGACGTTCTCGGGGCCGAGGATCTCGGCGACGATCTCGAACGCGGTCTTCTCCCCCTCGGCAAGCGACTCGCGCGCCTTGCCCAGCAGCTCGTCGACCTGGTGGCGCGCCTCGGCGATCTTGGCGGCAGGGTCGCGGAAGGTGCGCCCGTGCCCGGGCAGGACGAGGTCAACGTCGAGCGGCTCGATCTCGTCGAGGCCACCGAGGAATTCGCCGATCGGGTCGGGGCTGTGGCCGTAGTCGAAGAAGAGGACGGTGCGACCGAGCAGGTGGTCGCCGGAGATCATCAGCTTGCGTTCGGGCTGGTGCAGGACGACGTGGGAGGGGGCGTGGCCCGGCGTCTCGTGCACCTGCCAGGTGCCGAGGTCGGTCTCCACCTCGACCCCGGGGACGAGGTCCCGGTGCGGCTCGACGACGGCGTCGATCCCGGTCTCGTCGTCGTCCTTGCGGGACTCGCGGTAGCGCTCCAGGGCGGCCGCCGGGACGCCGCTCTGCCGCGCCACCTCGATCCGGGCCTCGATCGCCGCCGCCGGGTCGTCGGCGAGCAGGCGGATGTGCTCCCAGCGCGGGTGCATCCAGAGCTCGCAGCCGGCACCCTCGACGATCGGCGCCGCCAGCCCGTAGTGGTCGGTGTGGGAGTGAGTGCAGACCAGCAGGCGGACGTCCTCGAGGCCGAAGCCGGCCCCCGCGAGGGCGAAGTCGAGCTGGCGCAGGCGGCCCTTGCCGCCGATCCCGGTGTCGAAGAGGACGACGCCGCCGTCGCTGGCGACGGCCCAGACGTTGCCGTGCGGCACGCCGGGCCAGGGGAGCGCCAGGCGCAGCCGCCAGATGCCCGGCAGCGCCTTCTCGGTGCGGGGCGCCTCCGGCTTGCGGTCGCTCATCGCCGCGCATCCTCGCAGGGGCGAGCGACAGCCTGCGTGACGGCGCGCAAGCGCGGCCTTGCGATGATGGGCGCGATGGCTTCGCCCGCCGAACCGCGCCCGTCCCGGCTGCGGGCGCGGCTGCGCGAAGGGGAGCGGGTGACGCCGCTGGAGCTGTTCTTCGACCTCGTCTTCGTGCTGGCGATCACCCAGTGCACGGCGCTGATGTCGCACCATCCCTCCTGGTCCGGCCTGGCCCAGGGCCTGCTGGTGCTGGGGATGCTGTGGTGGGCATGGGTCGGCTACGCCTGGCTGACCAGCGTCGTCGACCCCGAGGAGGACGCCGCCCGCCTCGTCATCTTCGGCGCGATGGCGGCTCTGCTGCTCGTCGCCCTCTGCGTGCCGGAAGCCTTCGAGGACCTGGCGCTCGTCTTCGCCCTCTCCTACGGTGCGGTCCGGGTCGCCCACATCGGCCTCTTCATGCTGGCCAGCCCCGATGACGACGAGCTGCGCCACTCGGTGATCGGCCTCGGCGCCAGCACCGCGGTCGCGGTCTCGCTGCTGGCCGCGGCGTCGCTCTTCGACGGCGTCGCCCAGGGCGCCCTCTGGGCGCTCGCCCTCTTCCTCGACATGGCCGGCCCGTACTTCATCCGCCCCGAGGGCTGGCGGTTGGTCCCCGAGCACTTTGCCGAGCGCCACGGGCTGATCGTGATCATCGCCCTCGGCGAGTCGATCGTCGCGATCGGGGTCGGCGCGGCCGGTGCGCTCAGCTTCGGCATCGGCACCGCCGCCGTGCTCGGGGTCGCGCTGACGGCGGCGATGTGGTGGGTCTACTTCGACGTCGTCGCGATCGTCTCCGGGCGGCGGCTCGCCGAGGCGGAGCGGGGCCGGGTCCAGAACGAGATGGCCCGCGACTCCTACTCCTACCTGCACCTGCTGATGGTCGCCGGCACGGTTCTGGTCGCGCTCGGCCTGAAGAAGACGATCGGCCATTACGACGACAACCTCGACGCCGTCCCCGCCTTCGCCCTGCTGGGCGGCCTCGCCGTCTACCTGCTCGGCCACGTCGCCTTCCGCTACCGCCACGTGAAGACGATCAACCGCCAGCGGCTGCTGCTGGCGGCCGTGCTGCTGCTCCTGGTCCCGGTCGCGGTCGAGCTGCCGGCACTGGCCACCCTCGCGATCGCCAATCTGCTGCTGTGGGCGATGATCGTCTACGAGACCCGCAGCTACGGCGAGGGCCGCCAGCAGGTGCGCCGGCCGGAGGCGGCCGAGGTTTGAATAGGCGGGCCGCGCGCCGCATCGCGATCGTCTTTGGCCAGCTGGCCAGTCGACGCCTAGAATGCGGGCATGAGCGAGCGGGAGGTGAGGGTCGCGGTGATCGGCGCCGGAATGTCGGGGATCGGCGCGGCGATCCACATGAGCCGCGCGGGAATCGACGACTTCGTCCTGCTGGAGCGGGGCGACGAGCCGGGCGGCACCTGGCGGGACAACACCTACCCCGGCTGTGCCTGCGACGTGCCGACCGCTCTCTACTCCTACTCCTTCGCCCCCAAGCCCGACTGGAGCAGGGCCTTCGCGCCCCGGGAGGAGATCCACCGCTACCTGCTCGACGTCGCCGGGACGCACGGCGTCGCCGACCGCATTCGTTGCGGCGCCGACGTGCTCGGCGCCGAGTGGGAAGAGGACCGCCAGCGCTGGTCGATCCGGACCAGCGCCGGCGAGTACGCGGCGCAGGTCCTCGTCTCGGCGACCGGCCCCTGGAGCGAGCCTGCGATCCCACCGATACCGGGGCTCGACGAGTTCGAGGGCAAGGTCTTCCACTCCTCGCGCTGGGATCACGAGCACGACCTCGACGGCGCCCGTGTCGCGACGATCGGCAGCGGCGCCTCGGCGGTCCAGTTCGTGCCGGCGATCCAACCCCGGGTCGAGCGGCTGACCGTCTTCCAGCGCACCGCGCACTGGGTGCTGCCGAAGCCCGACCGCCCGCTCGGATCGCGCGCCCAGCGGGTCTTCCGCCGCTATCCGGCCAGCCAGCGGGCGCTTCGCAACGGCATCTACTACGGCAGCGAGCTGCTCGGGATGGCGATGCGCAACCCGCGCCTGTTGAAGCCGCTGCAGGCGGCGGGCGAAGCGCACATCCGCCGCTCCGTCGAGGACCCGCGGCTGCGTCGCGTCCTCACGCCCGACTACACGCTCGGCTGCAAGCGGCTGCTGTTCTCCAACGACTGGTACCCGGCGCTGACCAGGCCCAACGTCGAGGTGGTGCCGCACGCGGTCGAGCGGGTCCGGGCGAACGGCGTCGTCGACGCCGGCGGAGTCGAGCACGCGGTCGACACGATCGTGCTGGGCACCGGCTTCACGATCACCGACCTGCCGATCGCCGAGCGGGTCCGCGGCCGCGCCGGCGCCACCCTGGCCGAGACCTGGGGGGGAAGCCCGACCGGCTACCTCGGCAGCGTCGTCCACGGCTTCCCGAACTTCTTCATCCTCCTCGGCCCCAACATCGGCAACGGCCACTCCTCGGCGTTCGTGCTGTCCGAGACCCAGATCGGCTACCTGGTCGATGCCCTGGGAGCGATGTCGCGCACCGGCCTTGCCAGCGTCGAGGTACGGGAGGACGTGCAGGCGCGGTTCAACGCCGAGGTCCAGTCGCGGCTGCAGGGCACGGTCTGGAACGCCGGCGGTTGCAGCAGCTACTACCTCGATGTCAACGGGCGCAACAGCACGATGTTCCCCGGCTCGACGATCGAGCTGCGCCGTCGCCTCTCCCGCTTCGAGCGGGGCGACTTCGCGATCCGCGCCGCGGAGCCGGTGCCGGCAGCCGCCTGATGGGCTTGCTCGAGCGCGGTCGCTCGCGCTTGATCCGCGCCACGGAGCCGTTGGCCAACCCGCCGTCGGCAATCGACGAGGGGGCGCTGCGCGCCGCGGTCGCGGGCAGGGTGGTGCTGGTCACCGGCGCCTCCTACGGCCTCGGCGAGGCGACGGCGCGGCGGCTCGCCGCGGCCGGCGCCGTTGTCCTGCTCACCGCCCGCTCGGCGGAGCGGCTGGAGCAGATCGCGGCCGAGATCCGGGCGGCGGGGGGAAGAGCCGAGGCGCACGCCGCCGACATGACCGAGATGGCGAGCGTCGAGGCGCTGGCCGAATGGGTGCTGGCGAACCACGGGCACGTCGACGTCGTCGTCAGCAACGCGGGCAAGTCGATCCGGCGCTCGGTCGAGCTCTCCTACGACCGCTTCCACGACTTCGAGCGCACGATCGGCGTCAACTACCTGGGCCCGGTGCGGCTGCTGCTGGCGCTGCTGCCCTCGATGCGCGCCCGTGGCGAGGGCCACATCGTCAACGTCTCGACGATCGGCGCCCGGATCGCGCCCGGCCCGCGCTGGGGCGCCTACCAGGCCTCCAAGAGCGCCTTCGACATCTGGCTGCGCAGCGTCGCGCCGGAGCTTCGCGCCGACGGCGTCACCGCCACCTCCGTCTACATGGCGCTGATCCACACCCGGATGAGCGCCCCGACCCCGATCTACCGCCACGTCCCGGGGCAGACGCCGGATCAGGCGGCGGCGACGATCTGCCGTGCGATCGTGCGGCGGCCGCGCTCGATCGCGCCCTGGTGGTCGCCGGTCGCGGACGTGGCGACGACCGTGGCGCGCACTCCGTGGGAAGCGGCGACCGGACTGCTCTTCCGCTTCACCAAGGACACCGCCGCCGCGCGCGGCGGGCCTGGCGGAGTGCCGCGGGAGGTGGCGGAAGGGCCCGACCTCCTCTTCAACGCGCGGCTGGGGCGGCGGGCGCTGATGGCGCTGCGCGGCGCCGGCGGTCTCGCCCCGGTGCCTCCCTCGCGCCTGCCGGCGGCGGCGCGGGCGCTGCGGATGGGGCCCGGGCCGGCGGCGCTGGTCACCCTCGCCGCCGCCCGCCATCCCGAGAGGGCGGCGATAGCCGACGACGGGGGCGAGGTCTCCTTCGCCGAGCTGGAGCGCCGCGGCGCGGCGATCGCGACCGGCCTGCGCCGGGACTTCGGGGTCACCTCAGGTGTGCCCGTGGCGGTGATGTGCCGCAACCACAGCGGCTTCGTCGAGGCGATGGTCGCCGGCTCCCGGCTCGGCGCCGACCTGCTGCTGCTCGGCACCGACTTTCCGGCACCGCAGCTGGCCAAGGTCCTGGAGCGCGAGCGGCCCGTCGCGGTCGTTCACGACGAGGAGTTCGGACCGCTGTTAGAGGAGTCCGGATACGGCGGCGCCCGCATCGTCGCCTGGCACGACGGGCCGCTCGCCGAGCCCAGCCTCGACGGGCTCGCCGCCGGCGCGGTCGGGAAGCTCGGCCGTCCCGCGGAGCGCAGCCACCTCGTGATCCTCACCTCTGGCACGACCGGGGTGCCGAAGTCCGCCCCGCGCAGCCCCGAGCTGGCCGCCCTGCTGGGGCCGGTGGCGACGATCTTCTCCAACGTCCCCCTGCGTGCCGGCGAGCCGATCATGGTCGCGCCGCCGGCCTACCACGGCTTCGGGCTCGCCTTCCTCTCGCTCGGCCTGATGCTCGGGACGACCGTCGTCCTGCGGCGGCGCTTCGAGCCGGAGGCGGTCCTGGAGGCGATCGAGCGGCACCGGGCGAGGGCGCTGGTTGCGGTGCCGGTGATGCTGGACAGGATCCTGCGCTGCCCGCCCGAGGCATTCGAGCGCGACACGTCCTCGCTGCGGGCGGTGGTCTCGGGCGCCTCGGCGCTCTCGGCTTCGACCTCGACCGGGATCATGGACGCCTTCGGCGAGGTCCTCTACAACCTCTACGGCTCGACCGAGACCGGGTTCGGGGCGATAGCCGGTCCCGCCGACCTGCGGGCTGCCCCCGGCACGGTCGGCCGGGCGCCGTTCGGGACGACGCTGAAGGTTCTCGACGCCGAGCGCCGCGAGGCTGCCCCGGGCGAGGTCGGGCACGTCTTCATCGGCGGCCCGCTCGTCTTCGAGGGCTACTCGGGCGACGAGGCGCCGAAGGAGACGGTCAACGGGCTGATGAACACCGGCGACCTCGGCCACCTCGACCCGGCCGGGCGGCTGCTGATCGACGGCCGCGAGGACGACATGATCGTCTCGGGCGGCGAGAACGTCTTCCCGCAGGAGGTCGGCGACGTCCTGGGGCGCCACGGCGCGGTCCTCGACGTCGCCGTGGTCGGCGTCGAGGACGAGGAGTTCGGACAGCGCCTGCGCGCCTACGTCGTCGCCGCGCCGGGCGCCGAGCCGACCGCGGAGGAGCTGCGGGCCCACGTCAGGGAGCACCTGCCCCGCTTCCAGGTCCCGCGCGACGTCGTCTTCGTCGAGGAGATCCCGCGCACCGCCACCGGCAAGGTCCGCGCCCGCGCGCTCGGCGCAACCAGCTGACTCCGTCCAGCTCAGGGCGAGACGAAGGTGGCGGGGTCCGGGCCGCCCCGCCGGTTGGTGTCGAGGCTGCCGATCGCGGCCATCTCGTCCTCGCTCAGCTCGAAGTCGAAGACATCGACGTTCTCGCGAATCCGCTCCGGCGTCACCGACTTGGGGATGACCACGTTGCCGAGCTGCAGGTGCCAGCGCAGGATTGCCTGGGCCGGGGTCTTGCCGTGGCGCTCGGCGATCGAGACGATCGTCTCGTCGGACAGCACCGCTCCCTGCGCGAGCGGGCTCCAGGCCTCAGTTGCGATGCCCCGATCGGCCAGCCAGGGGCGCAGCTGCGCCTGCTGGAAGAGCGGGTGCAGCTCGATTTGGTTGACCGTCGGCCGCGTCCAGGTCTCCCGTTCGAGCCGTTCGATGTCCTCGATGCGGAAGTTCGAGACGCCGATCGTGCGGGCGCGACCTTCTTCGTGGATTCGCTCGAAGGCGCGCCAGGTTTCGACGAAGCGGTCCTCGCTCGGGGCCGGCCAGTGGATCAGGTAGAGGTCGACGTACTCGAAGCCGAGCCGCCCGAGGCTCTTCTCGAAGGTCGTCAGCGCCAAGTCGTACCCCTGCCGCGAGTTCCACAGCTTGGTCGTGACGAAGACCTCCTCGCGTGGCACGCCGGAAGCGGTGACCGCAGCGCCGACCCCGCGCTCGTTGCGGTAGGCGGCGGCGGTGTCGACGTGACGGTAGCCGGCGGCGAGCGCCTCCTCGACCGCCCGTTGGGTGTCCTCGGGCGGGATCTGGAAGACGCCGAAGCCGAGCTGCGGAATCTCGATGCCGTCGTGGAGGGTGACGGTGGGGATCACCGTCGCCGAGATTAGACGGTTATCCCCGGGAGACCGATTAGCTGGTGGCGAGGCCGATCGCCAGCAGCGGGAAGGCGGTCATCACGCCCAGGAAGGCACCGATCGCAAGCCCGGTGAGGGTCGCCGTGGTGCGCGAGTGCGCGCCGGCAACGAGGCCGAGCAGAGCGCAGAAGGCGGCGACTCCGAGTCCGATCCAGAAGATGTCCGGCATGCGCGGCGCGAGACTACCGGACGGAGGGGACTCGGTGGCCGCCGCCGCCAGCGTCACCTGTAGGCGCCGTGCCCCGTCCGGTTGCCCACGATCACCCTGTAGATGAGCAGCAGCAGCAGCGAGCCGCCGATCGCGATCAGCCAGGTGCCGATATCGAAGAACTCGTCGAGGTCGCCGATGTCAAGGGCGCTGGCGATGAAGCCGCCCAGGAGCGCGCCGGCGATGCCGATCAGCGTCGTCACGATGAACCCACCCGGGTCGTCACCGGGAAGGATGAGCTTCGCTATCGCGCCGGCGAGCAGCCCGAGCACGATCCATCCGATGATCCCCATCAAGAGCTCCTTCCGTAGTGGATACCAGCCGCCAAGTACCCGCCACGTCAGATGAGGAAACTGAACCGGCCAGGGCGGTCGGGTTCGAGAACGGGGCCGGTCTCTTTGATCAACTAATGCAGAATATTGTGTAATCTTTCCCGCTCGTCGCGCGAGAGGGAGGCACGCGTGAAATCTCAATACGAGGGAGGAAGCACATGAAGAGAAGGCTTGCAACCTTCGTCTCGGCCGTCGCGATTTGCATCAGCGCCGCGGCGCTGACGCCGGCGGCTTCGTTCGCGGTGGACCCGATCCTGTTCGTGCACGGGTACTCGCGCACCGCGTCGGACTGGAAAACGATGATCGGCCGCTTCGAAAAAGACGGCTGGAAAAAATCGCAGCTGAGCGCCTACAGCTACAACACCTCGCAGTCGAACAAAACGACCGCCGAAACCATCGTCAAAAGCGAAGTCGAAAAACTGCTCTCTTCGACCGGCGCGTCCAAGGTCGACATCATCGCCCACTCGATGGGCAGCCTCAACACCCGCTGGTACATCAAGTTCCTCGGCGGCGAATCGAAAGTCGACGACTGGGTATCGCTTGGCGGGCCCAACCACGGCACCGATTTCGCCAAATTCTGCTTCAGCGTCTCGTGCGTTGAGATGCGGCAGAACTCGACCTTCCTGAACGAACTGAACGCAGGGGACGAGACGCCGGGGACCGTCAACTACGGCACCTGGTGGTCGCCGTGCGACGAAATCATCAACCCCGATTCGAGCGTGCCGCTTTCCGGCGCGACCAACACCGAAACTGCCTGCATCTCGCACCTGAATCTGATGCAGGACGAAACCGTCTACACGCAGGTGCGCGAATTCGTCAAATAAGGCGAAGTCACGGGAGGGCGCCTCGCTCGCGGGGCGCCCTCTCGGCTAAGTTTGAGGCGTGAAGCTGCTCGCCTTCAGCGATCTGCACCGCGACCTCGGTCAGGCGGCGAAGCTGGTCGAGATGTCGGCCGAGGCCGACGTCGTGATCGGCGCCGGCGACTTCGCCTCCGTGCACGAGGGCCTGGAGGAGACGATCGCCGCCCTCGCCGCGATCGAGGCACCGACGGTATTGGTTCCCGGCAACAACGAGACCGACGAGGCGCTGCGCGAGGCGGTGGCCGCCTGGAGCGCCGCCACCGTCCTGCACGGCGAGGGCACGACGATCGACGGGGTCGAGTTCTTCGGCCTCGGCGCCGGCGTCCCGGTCACCCCCTGGGACTGGAGCTTCGACCTCGACGACGAGACCGCAAGCGAGATGCTCGCCCCCTGCCCCGAGGAGGCGATCCTCGTCCTCCACTCACCCCCGCGGGGTCACTGCGACGCCAACGGCTCCGGCGACCACTTCGGCAGCGATGCGCTGCGCCAGGCGGTAGAGCAAAAGCACCCCCGCCTGGCCGTCTGCGGCCACATCCACGAGTCCTGGGGCTGCCAGAGCCAGCTCGGCGAGACCCCGATCCACAACCTCGGCCCCAGCGGCGCCTGGCTCGAGACCTAGGGTCGTCGCCGCGAGCGGGGATCCGGCAGGGCGAGGCGCCCCTTTTCGGCGCCCTCCGTCGCCTGCTCGCCCGTATCCGGCGTCCATCCCAGCTGGGCCTGGCTTTTCGGCTGGCGCCGATCGGGACGGCTGCCGGCTGGTTCGGGGGCGGGGGGCAGTCCGATATCGGGCGGGATGAGGTCGATGAAGCCCGGGTTGTCCTCGATTCCAAGCGTCGAGGTGAATTCGATCATCTCGACGTCCTTCTCCATCGACATGCCGGCGACGCTCAGGCTTCGCAGCTGCGGCAGGTAGAGCGCAGCCATCAGCAGGCCCAGCAGGCCCAGAGCGACGGCCGTATAAGCCTCGCCGGTCAGCTCCTCCACCTTCGGCAGTTGGAAGACGAAGGACGAGGTCATCAGGGCGAGCAGGGTCGCTATCGCGGCAAGCAGCGGCCACGGCGGCTTCTCCTCGGTTCGCGCCCTCTGCTGCGTCTCCACCCTGGCGATGCCGCGTCGAGCGCGGAACATGCCGGGATCTTCGCGCAGGGCGCGGGCGAACGCGGTTCGTGCCCCTCGCAGCAGCTCCCTCGCACGACGCGCCGGCACGGACCTCTGTTCGACTTCGCACCGGCGGATGCGAGTCAAGCCGAGCTGGTAGTAGATCTCGGCTCGCTGTGCGGCAGACAGTCTCAGGGAAGCGATCTGGCCGGCCAGGTCGCCGTTCATCGTCGCGGCCACCCGCAGAGCCTCCCGCAGTGAGGCCTCCGCATCGGCAAAGCACACCGAATCGGCATCCTCGCGGCTGCCGAGGACCGCGCCTAGGCCCACCAGCGCCTCCACGTTCGCGGGCGCTTTGGCAAGGATGTCGCGGTAGAGCCTCTCGGCGTTGTCGACGTTGCCGAGGCGAGCGTAGGCTGCGGCGAGGCCAAGCCGGTAGCTGAAGTTCGCTTGCGCCAGGCGTGAGGCGGCGGCAAAGGACTGGGCCGCCTCTCCATAGTCACCGAGAACCGCGTGGGCGGCGCCGAGCAAGCCGTGACCTTCGTCGGACTCGGGATCCTGCTCGACGGCCTCGAGCAGCAGCTCGCGCGCCTTGGTCGCGTTGCCGCTGAGCACCTCGAGGGCGCCATACGAGAGCTTGGCGGAGGCGCGGTCGCTTCGCGGCTCGAGAACCTGCTTGGCGCGTCGCACGGCCCGCATCAGCCGGTATCCCCATTCGTCCCGCTCGTTGCCCCTCGTGCGGCTCTTCTCCCTGGCGATCAGCCTGATCAGGGACATCTGCAGGTCAAGGTCCTCAGGTTCGCGGCGGCATTCCTCTTCGAGCGACTCACATGCCTCCTTGGGCCTGCCCCGGGCATAGCGGACCTCGCTCGCGAGCAGGGCCATCCCGATGCGATCTTCGTGCTCGGGTATTTCGGCCAGCCGTTTCTCCGCTTCGAGCAGGGTCGCCGCGGAGCGGTCGTAGGCGCCTCGCGTGGCGTGCAGGGCGGTCAGCATCATCAGCGCCCGAAATACCGCGTAGCCGCCGGCCGCGGCGGCTTCGTCTGCTGAAGCAACTGCCTCCTCAATACAGCCGAGCTCCGAGAGGACAATGCTGTCCAGGACCCTAACGAGGCCCATGACCCGCTCTTGGAGGGCTGACATTCCCGGCACGTTCTCGGGGAGTCGCTCGGCAAGGTCGGACAGTCCTGTCAGCGCTTCCCTGGCTGTGTCCCATTGACGTAGCCTCGACAGTGCCGTTACGAGGCCGAGATATGCATCGATCGTCAACTCCAGGCTCAGGTTGCCGTCACCGCGGCCGGCCGCGGTGACGACCTGTTCGAAGGCGTCGCGGGCAGCCTCGAAGCGCTCCAGGCTGTTCGCCATCTGCCCGATGCCGACGCGCGCATCGAGCAGCGAACCGTCTTTTTGCTTGGACTCTTCGAAAGCCTCCAGGGCGCCCTCGAAATAGCGCTGCCCCGCACGGGCCCGCCCGAGGCCGAGCCAGGCTTTAGCCGAGCCGGCATCCGCGGCGACGGCCAGGTCGAAACGCGCTTCGGCACGTTCGAAGGCGTGCCGGCGACTGGCCGGAGATTCGGTCCTCGCCGCGGCGAGGAGGGCGTCGCCGGCCTCGAGCAGCGGCCCTATCTCCTTCGTGTCGAGTTCCAGCGCGCGGTCGAATCGCCATAGCGCCTGCTCGGTGCGCCCCAGCCCGACCAGTGCCCGCCCCCAGCCAACCTGGGCCTCGGTGGAAGTGGGGTCAAGCTCGGCGGCGCGGGCGAAATACCGCGCGCTCTGTTTGGAGCAGTCGAGCGCGCGGGTTTCATCCCCTTCGACCAGATGCCGGTGGGCGAGGGCGAAGGCGGCGGTCCCGGCTTCGAGGTTCGCCGCGACGTTCTCCGGGTCCATTTCAAGCGCCCGGTCGAAGCTGCTCAATGCTTTTGTGTACTCCCCGTGGCCAAGAAACGCCCGCCCTTTGGCCATCTCCTGCGCGGATTTCTTGCTGTCGGGGGACATCGATTGATCGATTTTCCCGGCAGAGTGTACGGTTTCCGTGCAAACACGATCCGGAGAGCAAAATGCGCGTACAGCCTCGAATTACGGTCGATTTTCCCGACGATTGGGAATTTCGGGAGCAGATCACCATCCTGGCTGCCGCGAACCCGATGGGCGAGGTGCAGGCGAACGTGCTCGCCAGCTCGGAGCCGGTCGATCCCGGCCTCGAGTCCGAGGGGTATGCGCGTTCGATGGAAAAGCGTCTCGAAGAGGAATTTCCCGCCTACAGGGAGATAGAGCTCGAGGAAATGGATGTCTTCGGCGGTCGATCCGGCTGGATGCGTCGCTTCGAGTGGGCACCGGAGCCCGACCGCGCCGTCACCCAGATCCAGATCTACTACGCCGAGGGCGGCAGGGGGTACACGGCGACGGCCACGGCCGAGTCGGAAGACTTCGGTGAGTACCAGGCCGAGCTCGTATCGGTGCTGAGCTCGATGTCCCTCGACCGCGCTCCCGCGCCCACCGAGCAAGCCTGAGCAGCACGGCGATTCTGCGACCTTTATGACTTGACAGGTGCGGTCGTGTCGACCGACGGTCAAGCGTCCGGCTCGCCCTCCACCCCCAACTCCTCGATCAAGGCGACGATGCGCTCGCGGGTGGCCGGCAACTCCGAGGCGACCGCACCTGCTTGGTTGCCTCGCCGACGACCTCCAGGTTGCGGACAACCGCGTCCTGAATCATTGGACTCTTGAAGAACACAACGCGGCCAGGCTCGGTATAGGCGAACACCTTGTCGATCACATCGCGGATATGCAGCAAGTAAACGCTCTCGTCCTTCAGAGCGCGACCGCCTCAGCGAGAACGCGGTCGCGCATGTAGGGCGACAGGCTGGCCTCGGTGACGACATCCACCTCGACTCCGAGGCTTTCCTCTAGGTCGTTAGACAGCGCAATCAGGTCAAACAGGCTTCGACCCTCCGCCATATCGACAAGGAGATCGAGATCGCTAGAGGCACTTTGCTCGCCGCGTCTGGCTGAGCCGAACACGCGCACGTTGCCTGCCCCATGGACGGTAGCGATGCGGCGAACGTCCTCCCGGACATTCGGAATGGCGATAGAGCCAGGGGCTTTCTCGTGCTTAGCCATGTCTCAATCGTACGCCCATTTCCGGCTGACGCTTTCCTAGGGCATCGCGGGGCCACTGGTCGCATTTCGGTCGGTTTGGCTTCAAGGCAAAGCCCCGCCAGAACCGACGACACCGCTCGTCGCCATCCCCATCGACGAGGAGTACGAGGCTGAACGGCAATGATTCATCGCTAAAGGTGGGGCGCTGACGGCCGCCGAGGTGCTGAGACAATAGAGTCTCAGTATGGGTACGGCACCGGGATTCTGGAGCTATGTTCGCAAAGACGACGAGGGCATGCACGGAGCGATTCGCAGGGTCGCCGAGCACTTGCAGGATGAGTACGGCGTAATCACTGGCGACCTTGAGTTAGATCTCTTCTTCGACGGCATGAAGTTGAAATGGGGAGACAAATGGCGTCTTCAGATCCGTCAGGCAATCGAAGACTCCATGTTCTTCATCCCGATCATCACTCCGCGCTACTTCAAGAGCGAGGAATGTCTGAGCCAGGCCGAGTTTCACGGAGACTCCGAATCCAGGATCTTGTCCTGGGGACTGGAGATTCTCCCGAGCCATGCCACGACAGAGGAAGTACCCCGACGAGCTGTTGGACCGCGGCGCCCGCCTGGTCTTTGAGTCCGGCCGCCCGGAAGCCCACGTAGCCCGCGATCTGGGCGTCAGCTCCGAGATCCTGCGCCGGTGGGTGCGCCAAGCCGAAGCCGACGCCGGCAAGCGCAAGGAGCTGTTGAGCAGCGAGGAGAGAGAGGAGCTGGCCCGT